>Ga0209048_10000669_pt1 | contig 36129 bp, 52 predicted proteins | sample FrelakmetCRP12CR_FD_187146 | JGI IMG/M metagenome (GOLD analysis project Ga0209048, IMG submission 187146) | Freshwater lake sediment microbial communities from the University of Notre Dame, USA, for methane emissions studies - CRP12 CR (SPAdes)... | ecosystem: Environmental > Aquatic >...
GCGACATTCTTTGCGACGTTATGAGCAAAGAGGCGATCATAGACAACTTGCCCAAGCCTTGAGTCAACACGGTTCCAAAATTGCCGAGCTGCCTCCCTCATTGCTTCATGGGAAGCGTTCGGGTTTTGTTTTATCCAATCGTTCATTAACTCGCCGAATACCCCGAACTTTTGACGAGGCACGAGCCATTTCATAATAGGCTTTGCCGACTGTTCAACGAGCGCAAAGGGGCTTCTGAATACAGCTTCTACTTTCCCCCCTGCGGTGTCGCGGTTCCATGCTTCCCTCATCTTCTTTGTAGCGTTTGTTTGAAATCGCTCTGAACGTAAAGCATTAAGCCTGCCACCTGAAGACTGAAGAGCGTCTATAATCTGCGCCATTTCCGCGCCCTGCGATCCAGGCTTGTTCCATTCCTTAATCAGCTTGTTACCAAGCATCGGATTTTTTATGAATGCTACCGGAGCCTGTATAAAATGCTTGCCAGCATCTAATACCCTTCCTTCCCAAAGCTGGCGAATGGCAAGAGCGTTATGAGAGATGACGGATTCAAAAGAAGTGAACCCGGCATGGAAAGCTGAAAATACCCCGAGCTGAAATTGATTCAAATGATTCGCGCCACCCATATACGCCTTGAACAGAGAGCCGACATACTTATTACTGTAAAGTGTTGGTGATAGATAATTATTAATCACCTGCGCTGTGGCATCTTTCGCATAGTAGCGGCCTGATATGGTATGGGCTATTACTTCTCCGGCCTCGTTCTTAATAGGTCGCCAAACTGTTGCATACTTATCATTGATAGGTTGCCATTCGGTGAAATCAGGCCGTTGGGATGATTTGAAAAACTTAATCTCTCCCGATTCTTTCAGCGCGTTTATTGTCTTGTGTGCAACGATATACTTGTCCATCTCCATCATCTTCAGAGCGACAAGATCAAGAGGATTGTATGAAGCAGGTTTGTATCCCGCCTTAACGCCTGCTTGAACATCATCAAAAACCCGCTGTCTGAGGAATGACTTACTGCCTTCAAGCGGCCTCTTTGAAAGTGCCTTGAGTGCTTCCGCTGTCTTTCCGGCCTTTTCCCAAATGTGCGGAAAATAGTTTTCTCTTACCTGTTCAAGTGCGCCTGTACCTAATGATTGAACATCTTTTACCTTTGCATCGAACATGGTCTTTACGGCATCGGAAATTGTCTGAAGCTCCCTTGTTGGCTGCTTCATTCCGGTGTCCATGCGCTGCATGAAGTCAATGTTGTCTTTTGGCGGGGACTTCATAAACAGCTTGTCTGCCTGAACCATACCGTATTCAAAAACATCCCTTGCCCGTTCTGCACGGGAGATGTTTTCACTCAACTCTGAGGCAGATAGTTCCGCGCCTTCCCGCGTAACAGCCGCAAACCCTCGCTTGAGGCCGTCCATAATCTCAGTATTCCCAATTCTCTTGATAAAGTTGCTGACCTGAGAATTGACCACTTTGGGGTTCAAGAATGGCGTTGAATGGGCTTCTGCACCTTCCGGTAATTGATTATATTCAAAAGCCTGCTGTGCCATATCCCTCATGTCAGTCAGGGCATTTTCGACAAACCGGGTCTGTGCCTCAGTTTTAGGCACAACCTCCCCGGAGGCCACTTTTTGAAGGAAATCACCTGCCTTGCCGAGCCTTGACCTGACCTTGCCGTAGACCACGGGACCGGCCAGGGAAGCTATGCCCAAAAGCTGCGAGGCGAACGCCTGAGCGTCCGGGTGTCCTTCAAGCAGTTTTTGGGATACTCCATCGGCCACGTTGTAGATACCGACAAAGGGGATCGCGTTCGGTAGAGCTTGACCGAACGGGGTCTGTGGAGGGGCTATATTGAGTCCGGTGATCTCCGGGGTCTTTTCAATGTACGCCCTGCCCTTCTGGAACGGGTGAGGATCGTTATCGACGAATGCCTTGACCGTTTCAAGCGCCCCGCCTATCACCCCAACAGGGAAATTGACCGCGCCCTGTGCCACGGCAAGGGGGGTCCGGTAGGCTATATCCTTGACCTCTTCCGGCGTAAACGGTTGCGCCCACTCTTCAGGGGAGGCGGGAACACGGTTATCAGAAGGTGGTCGGTCTAATAGAAGCCCCGGCCCATCAAGAACAAGATCGTGAGGGTCAATTTTCCTCTTGACCGGCCTATCTAATTCAAGGTCGTTGTATGCCTTGCTTGCTACCGGAGCATCAAGTTCCAACTCTACTGCCAAAATTTCCACCCCTTAGATTTTTTAACCTCAACGCCTTCATCGGCAACCCAATCATCACCGCTCTTAATGGGCTGTTTTTGCGCATCCAATTTCGGCTTGTGCCATTGCCCATCTTTACCCACCACAGCAACGACTTTGCCTTTACTCTTTGAAGCGGTTCCCGGTGTATGCTCATTTGGATATTTTTCTTGTGCCCTCGCTACAAATGCGTTCTCAGTTGCTTCTCTAAACTTTTTCTTAATTGCAGAACCTTTGGAAGCATCCGTCATATCTGCTAATATATTTCCTACAGTAATGCCTTGAGCAGCGGCTTCTTCCCGTGATATTTTATTCGCCTCACAATAATCATCGAGCATCTTTTCTGCATTTTTCATTTCATTTGTTTTGTCGCTTTTCTCTTTCGTATTTTTGATCTTCTCATTCCCCTGTTTAAGTTTCTCCGTGTTATTCTTCGCTTGCTGAACTGCGTTGATCGCATCTTTTAAGGTCTTAACATCCCTATTTAAATGATTGTTCGCCTGCCTCGATGTAAGGTTGAACTGCTGAAGTTTCTCCGACACGGATAGTTTATCGCTGTAAAGGATATTCTCATAGCCCTTCAATTCCGATTCGTTGTTCTTGATGATTGCATGCACGTGCATCTTATACTTTCCCATGCTGGCCTGTGCGGTCGCTTGATCGTTCTCTTTCACACCTTGAAGGAATGAGGCAAGGGCCGTCATTGCCATAGCACCGTCTTTCGCTGCCACTGCCGAGCCGATGATCCCGGTCATGATAAGCGCACTCCCGACAAACTTTATCCACGGCATAACGTCTTGCTGCTGCCACGGCCATTGCTGCTGCGGTTCCTGATATTCAGGGACTTTCTGCTGTTCAGGTCTTTGCGCCGCGTGTTCGGCCTGGGTTGTCATTGCCTCGGTAATAGACTTCTCGGAAGCCTCAAGTTTAGCGTTCTCGGTTGTCTCTGTCTCTTTAATCGTCTTTATGGCTTGCTGTACTTTGGGGTCTTTCAAATCTTCTGACTGATACGTTGGCCCCAAAATATTCGACAGTCCCAAAGGAGTCGAGCTTACCGCCGACTCTGCGGTCACTGTGCTGGTATTATCGTCCGGCATGATTAGCTCCTTATTGTATGAATTGCAGACTACTGCCTGATTCGGTAGAGACTCCGGTTGCTCCCGTATTGTCCATGTAGCTTTGAGTGGGAGGGCTTGAAGTCTCTCCTGTATTCGTCATGTACTCGCCGCCACTTGAACCTGCTGTATCGAAACTTGTGCTTTGAGGTTGATCGGATTGATATGGCTGCTCTTGAGGAGCTTGAGTCTTTCCGCCTCCTGCTAATCCGCCCATTACTCCCATCAGCATCGACGTTGCTGTCAAGTTTTCTATTCTCTCATCCCGGTGCAACTGCATGATATTCAACTGCATGGTATCCGACATACCGAAGTCCCGCATAGCGGCGTTATAGGCTTGCGCCATATCCATCTGATTGAAATTGCCCTTCTGAATGAGGGTATTCATATCAACAGTGCTTTCCGCGCTGGTCGCCATAGTGCTGTCGCCAACACCCGCGCTTCCATAAGCCTGCCGCGTTCTCGCTTTGGATGCCGCACCTTGAACGTCAAGCTCAGCTTGTTGAGATGCGGTAATCTCTCCGGTGTCCCGGTAATGCTGGTATCGTCCAAGCTCCTCTTGACCGAGCGCATTCATCTGATCTCGGCGGCCTGTTTCGTAGGATATGTCTGCCCTTCTATCGCCGCCTCCGCCGCTTAACAGACTACCTATTGGATTGAACATATTCCCGCCGCCACCCATAATTCACCTCTCAAAATTCCTTTATCAATTCAATGCTGCCTACCGTGAACCCTGCCGGAGCAAGCCGCCTCTGAAACGCTTTCCTGTCGGCATAGAAATGAACGCCCTTGATCCCCTTCGGCTTCCATAGTTTCCCGGCTGCTTCCACCGCTTCTTTCATCGTGCTGCTCGGCAACGAATGATCGAGGAAGATATTAAATAGCAACAAATACCCCGGCCTTGAAAAATTCCTCGCCGCCGTGAAGAACCCTGCATACTTGTCATCAACGAATATCTGCGTCATAAAAATAGTTTTCGATATGAGCCGTTGATATACCAAGTCCTCAGTTGAACCGTCCGTCTTGTGTTTCAAGTCCTCTCTCAGTTGTGGCGCTATGATAGGCCACATATTCACAATGACATTGACATCATCTATGATTTTAAGAGTGACCATCATGCACTAATAATATAAATACTTACCGTACCCGACAATGTTCCTGCCGAGGTTGCGATTGTTATAGATGATAAATTAGCTGCACCTGAATATTGACCAGACGCAGTTGGTTGAACTTGTGTGCCGCTTGCCCATGTCGTACCTGATAATGCTCTAATTTCCGCCTTATTATTGTCCCCATACTTTGTATGTAGCCATGCTGTCGAATTAAACGTCTCTCCTGCCAGAATCAAATTCACAGTTGATGAAAGAATTATTAAGGATTGGCCTGCTGCTCCATCGTAATCAACAGCGCTGCCGCCGCCCATTTGTCCAAGCGTATAACGATAATTAGCCCCACTGTCGCCGTTGAATCGTACATACGCATAACCATTACTCGTATTCTGAATCAAGTTCATCAGGATCATATAGTTCACGCCAGAACTCAATCCCGATATGGTCGTGGATGCCGCAGAAGAAATAAGAGTTGTAGGCACGGCAAGGGTCATGCCCGGCACAGGATTCTGTATCGCCGCAGTCATAGCATCCAGTTGAATATTCAAATTGGACATGAACTGCGCCCACTCCTGCGGGTTCGTCGGGTCTACTCCGGTGTTGAAAAAGTTTCGTGAGAACATAAAGTCCTATTGCTTCTTTAAGAAGAAAGCGTAAATTTGTACTACATTAATTGTTGTTAATCCTGATGCAGCCTGTAATGTTAAAGTTCCATTTCCTGTGACTTCCCATATTCCACTTATACTTGTACTCTGAGTATCATTTAATATACAATATTTATGATCGTCTATAGCAGTTAATGATTGTAAGAAAATTCCCGTTGAAGACCCAGAGGCTTTATTTATTGCAGCCATCGTTACCGTCATAGATGAATTATTAGTCCCTTGAACATATTCTTGCACAAATATTCTGTCTCCTGCTGTTACTGTTCCTAAATTAAGACTAACCGGTGATGTTGCCGATGTTGCGCTTGCTTCACTTGTCATTCCAATTGACTTCGGTGTAATATAGACATTCAAATCCGACAAGCTGACCATCGTATGGTCTATATTCCCGCCTGCCAACCATGTGTTTATTGCCTGATAGTTAGCATCGAGGTAGCTTCCTTGCGCTGTTGAAAGTCCTCCAAAGGTATTGGGGAATGTAATCGTTGCCATCGTGATCTCCTTTTAATAACTTGCTGCGTACTCACCCTCAACAAAAAGTTCGTTCAAGATGTATTGAGTCGCCGACGTTTCGGTATAATCAATCTGTATCCGCTTGCCCCGTCCGTTGCAATTCCCGTAACTATCCATATCGTTATATGCGGCGTACCAGAGCAGCGGCGTTGCTCCGTTCAACCACGAAATTGTTCCACCTGAATTATTCAGCCATGTCATGAGATTCGGCGTGAACGTAACCCCCGTTGTTCCGATAGGGCCGCTGGTGGCACTCCCGCTTGTGTTCCCCTGCGGACTGCCCGTACCTATCGCTGAAATGGTCGCTACGATGTTTCCGGTAAGCCCGATGGTATTCAGGATCGAAGCTCCCACTTTCATGACATGCTTGTCATACAATGGCGTGCCGAAAGTAAACGCTCTCGTTCTCACCTGATGCGTTAGGGATGAAACGCCCGTAAAAAGTTGAATGATATTGTTCCCGTAAGCCGCGAACGCCAGCGTGTCGGTTGTCGTGGCTTTCTGCCATCCATACACAAGATCAAGGCCGAAATAGACCATGAACCACCGGCCTTCGTAGAAACAGAGTAACCACTTCCCCGGAGTGCCGTTGACCGGATCGTACATCCTCACCAACACGCAGTAGCATAGTTTGTTGTAAATCTTCGCAAAGAACGCTATCGGCAAAAATGTCGTATCGAATGATATATAAGCGCCCTCAAGATTTTGAGATATGTATTCCCGTGAGCCCGCGTTGACCGCATTGATGCCGACATCTCCCATCATTAAAACTATCGGACCGGAAGCAATCGCCGTCTCAGGGTAGAGCGCGCCCACGGTCGGAAGTGCATCGGAAAGGTTGAATGATGTATTCCCCGATGCGCTTATCTGTAATCCGTAAATAACGTGAGTCGAGTGATCGCCGCAGACGTAAAGATAATCCTGAGAAGATACGAGGTTCATTATCTGATTTCTGAGGTCGGTATAGTTGTCGGTTACAACCCCACCGCCGTTGAGTGTGGTAAAATCATTATAGAGTCCAGGGCTTGAAAAAAGTATTCCCCGATTCGTCCCCGTCCCTATCCATACGCGATTCTGCCATACGGCTATTGAAGAACCTTTTAACGTATTGTCGATAAGCTGTAACAGGGTTTGATCGAGATACGTTGCGTTCGGCACGACTGTCCCATCATTGAGTGCCGTTGTGCCTCCGGTAAAATTCCCCGTGCCTGTGGGATGCACGGACAGAGTTCCGACAAGCGCCTTTGTCGTATCGAGCGCTGGCATGACCACGCCGACCCAAGAAGTATTCTGCGTACCCGCCGCTATGGATGCAACCCCTGCCGTGCTGATATACAGATAGCACTTGTTATAATAACTATTCGTGACATTGAATCCGGTGAGATCCCAAAAGTTATCAGTCGCTGATTTTGTATATGAGTTCGTGCTGATGTAATATGTTATGTTGTTCGTGAATTTTACTTTGGCCGCTGTCGTCGCCATTGCCGTACCTGCCGCGCCGAACGGGGCGTTAAGGCCAAACACGGAAAAATACCCTGCTGTCGGATCAACGAGGACGGAATAAAGATAATTCCATTGCTCAAACTTCGGGTTCGTCAACGTGGCCGGAAGGCATAAACGGAATTGATTATAACTTCCATCGAGGAAATAGAGCGCGCCGCCTACCGTGGCAATGAGGTTGTAAAGAGTGCCGTTGAGATTGACGGTAAAGCCTCTCATCACGGTGCTCGAGTATGTAGTCCAGGTCAGGGCTCCATCTACGACCGTATTTCCGTTTACAAGCGGCCAGGTGGGTTCGCTGCCCCCTGAGTTCCCCCCGCCCCCTGCCGTCACCATGTAAATAAACCCGTTCGCTACGGTAGGCCGCACCACGGCATTTGCCGCATAGGTATGTGTCGCTTGCCAAACAGCCTCAGAGTTCCCTATGGTCGCAAGGATCGCGGAATATCCCGGCACGGTATAAAGGGACAGTCCTATCGGCATGAAATTCGTGAGTAAATCGCACTCATCGTCTTTCATCGTGACGGCGGAGTTCGTCGTATTGATCGTCCTGAATTGTGATATGGCCTTGAAAAATATTTTCTCTTTTTCCGCCATTACCAGCCTTTCAATCTGCGCTGAATCCCGTTAGCAAGAGTTCTCCCTCTCTGACGGTAATAATCATTCGAGAAATCTTCCGCTTCTTTCCTGCGCTGGTCTTTCAGCTTCGCAAGGTGCGCCATGTAATACTTCACGCATCCGTTGTATGGAGAGAGGACTTCGCTATCAACGTCCGTGGGGTTCACAAGCGGCGCGGGATCGAGGATAATATCGAAGTCCGCTATATACCCGATGCTCGGAGGCTGTGAGATATAAAGAATTTGATTGTTCTGCGACCAGATAAACGGCATACCGGGGACGTTGTAAACCACGCTCCCTTGCCGTGCGAATTGTGAATAGGGTAAATAGACTGTTGGCAGTCGTTGTGTCCCGCTGTACCATACGTACACATCGAGACAGCCGAGGGCGGTCCTGTTCGGTACGATGTTAGTCAGGGGATATTGATAGATGTACCCCTGTACGGCTGTCCAGGTAATGCCTCCGTCCGTGACCGTGCCGCCGTTCGTGGTGGGCCAGGTCGGTTGAGTTCCCCCGCTCGTGCCTGCGACCGAACAGTAATAATAAAATCCATTATAAGTACTGGTTGAAAGACGGTCGTTTAAGTTGTACGCCGTGGATTTCACCCACGCCAACTGCGGATAAATAGTGACGGCGGTCGCAAGCTGCCTTGTGCAGCCTGTTTCCGCCGCCGTTATGGATCGTGCTGTATTGCAGTAGCGTATCAACTCCGCCTGCGTGTAGAATTGATATGTGCTGTCGTGCAATAGCAACTGTGTGTCGCTAATGTAATCCGAGAGCAATGTTGCCATAGTCCCCTCGCGTTACTTTTCGGTTAGCTGCTCTATCTGCTTGTGCAGTTCGGCAATCTGGTCTTCCTGAGACTTCAGAAGCGAGGTTGCTTTGTCGAGGTCTGCAACGTGCCTCTCGATGGTCTGATTCGCATCGGCAAGTTTCGCCTGCGTGTCCTCAAGAGACACCTTCAGATTGTCGGCCTCGTCTACGACTTCCTGCTGTACAAGCTCAACATGGGTAAAGTCGAATCCGGCAATAAACTTCTCGCCTTCATCGACCCGCTTACCGAACCGGCGATAGATTCCCGACAGCACCTGAGGTTCGGTAATGCCCACGCCGAAGATATGCACGGCTGCCGGAAGAGGTATCGTCACCTTTTTACCCGGTTCAAACGTCCACTTCATGCCGAGATAACCGTCATTAACGGGAAAGGGATGCTTGTTTACCACGACTACTTCTTGCATTGCTGATCTCCTTTTCGTGGATTAGCTGAGACTGATAAACGCAATTGTCGTTGTCACCGTGCCGCCTGCGTTCGCCCATACCTTGCCGAGTTTCGAGCCGGTTGCAAACGTCCCGGTGGCTGCCGAACCTGCCGTGGTGGATGTGCCGAGATACGCACCTGCCGAGTACGAACCGGAAACCACGAGTACGTCCGCGAGGCCGTATACACACATCCTGCCGGTAGACCACGGGGGAGCAGTGCTTGCCGGGGCTGCCGGAATCCCGCCCGGTTCGCAGATCACGCCGCATACGATGGTCGAGTCCGCTGAGGTCGTTGTCTTAACGCCCAACATGGCCTGAGTCGTGTCGTTATTCGTTGCATCGAGAATGACGATTGACCCGTAAGGGATCGCCGAGGTCGCATAGTTCCTGACCGTGATAACGAGCTGATGGCCCGTCTGAAGAATCTGTCCTGTCATTTGGAGTAAATTCATTACTCTTTCTCCTTTCTGTTAAATGTGTTTCCAAGTCAATCCCTTTTTGATTCGGGATATATTTTGGATTGTGCATTTGAATTGTCTTGCAAGAGCAGTTAAACACTCATTGCTTGATCGAATCATGAGAATATCTTTTTCGGTTAGCCGAGCCTTGTAATGTTCCTCGCCCTTAAAGCAGCGGTAATTATTTTTCATACGCTTCTTTTTTACTGCGTCTTGGATATTGTCTTTTTGTGTTCCAAGAAACAGATGGCGAGGATTTACACAAGATGGAGTGTCACATGAATGACAGACGCTCATTCCCTTTGGAATTGGGCCGTTAAAAAGCTCCCAAGAAACACGATGGGCTATTCTGCATTTCCCGGTAATACCGGTAATGCCGTATCCAGAAGGCAAACAAGCATCTTCCCAAATCCAACATCCACATTCGGGAATCGGGATTATCTTACTCATAAATCTGTCCTTCAAGATGTCCATGCTAACTCCTTGTTTTATCTAAATATTCTCATAATTCAAACCGCGTGTCTGACTGTTCGCCTTTCTCTTGACCCCGCACATCTCGGCCACCGTAACAACGGCTCCCACATAACCTAATTGCATTGCGGGGATGGTAGATTGGAACCCTGTAAATGCCATAGCTGCCTGCTCATGAATGTGCAGGGCAAGGTAGTTGCTGTTGATGAGGTACAGGTATCCTTCCGGGCAGTACGGATCGCCGTAAATCGGTACACCGGCAACCATCAAAGCCCTGAAGCCCGATTCCACGCCGCCGAGAGAGAACCCGGATTTTACGTCGTAACGCTCCTGCGAGAGATAATCTTCCGCAAGCCGCGTCCACGTACCGAAGCCCATGAGTCCGAACGTCGGAGCTTCACCGCAAGCCTTCACAAGCTGGTTGATGTACATGAGGAGCAAAGCTCTTGTGGGGTTGATCGTCGGGCTGTTGTTCGTGTACGAGGACTTCCAGAAGCCGTTACCTGCCGTCGCGCTGTTGATGTTCGCGTAAGTGCCGACGTTCGTACCGTCGTCGATATACGCCGGAAGGCCGATAAACGCCGAGGTGTTCGATGTGTTGGTATAGAGCGCGGTCGCCCATGCGTCCTTCGCAACGGCCTCCGCGTCATTCATCCTCGCTTCGATCAACGGAATGACATCGTGACCGAGCTGAACGATACCCTCCATTCCGAGGAACGGGACGGGGATAATTGAGAGTTTTAAATCAAACTGCGCATTCTGCGCTCCCACGAGATTCGGGGGCTGCGAGAATGCGCCTGAGTAATCCGACCATTGATGGTTCACGTAGCTTGCGCCCTGTACCGGCTGGTTGATTGAATCAATACCGCCCGATGCAGTGTTCGCATTGGCTAAGAGTGAGGCCACCAATGGGCAGGACTTGTAAAGCTGTACTATCATTTTGGGTATGAAACCGCGCCGAGTGACCGCTGTCAGTTCAGTTTGGACTTGACCAGCGCCGGGAACGATACCACTGCCCAATGTGGTGACGTACGGTGCCATAATTAATTCTCCTTTCTGATTAAGTTAAAAGTGTAAATGCCCCAGGGAACGTAATATCGTAGTACGCGGCATTCGGTACTACTGTGCCGTCGTTCAACGGCGTTGTGCCGCCTACGAAGTTTCCTGTCCCTGTCGGGTTGATTGTTAAGTATCCAAGCACACACGTTGTCGCTGCTGGCATGGGCATGACAATACCCGCCTGAGTCGTCGCCTGTGTGCCTGCCTGGAATACCGCCGTACCTGCCGCGTTGATCCCGAGCCATATCCCATTCCAATACGCATTCGTCACGTTGCAGGTTGTATCAAGCACCCAGAAGTTGTCTGTAGCGGCCTTCGTGTACGCAAACCCTCCAATGGTGTACTGAACGGTATTGGTAGTTTTGACTTTTGTGTTCGTGCCTGCTTGCGCTACAAGACCAACAGAAAAGTTCATTGCGTTCAGCGCCGTCATGATCGTATTAAGCAGAAATCCCAACTGAATAGACCATGTTGCCGGAGAGATTTCATTCACCCTGTTTACGTCTGCCAACGATTCAAAGGGAGGCTGAGAAAGCGTACTCAGCGAGGAAATTGAACCCGTCGGTAAAATAGGTCTAACGTATGCCATAGAACCTCCTTATCTGCGGACTCCGTTAAGACGGTCAATTTCCGCGTGTGCCTCATTCCTCGCCCACCCTATCGGGTCTTTGAGTAAGGCTTCATCTGATGGCATCTTGACCTGTCGGAATCCTGCTTCGGCCACTGTCGGAGTTGCGAGCTTGTTGTTGTTCGCAATGAACTCTGCGGCTGTATCGTGATCGCCAATTTTTTTGTCAACCATAAGCTGCTCGACTTTTTTCAATCCTTCATCGTCAAGTTTGTATTTTGACTTTATGGTTTCCCGATGTTCCTTAATTCCGGCGATCACCTTGTCATGATCTCGCTCTTCCTTGAGTGCCTTTATTTGATCCTCTTGCTGTTTTACAACTGCCATCACCCGGTCTTCCGCATCGACCTCCGGTATCGGTAAATCCGGATCGACCTGCTTGATTAACTTGAGCTGGTCTTTCCGGGTCTTCGTGTTGCCCAATGTTTTCTTGAACAGTTTGAAAAGTTCGTCGTCCTTCTCTTCATCTGTCGCCATGACACTTCTCCTTTACTTTGGCTTTCTGATTGCGAGAGCGTCCCGCTTTTTAATGTCGGCTGCGCCCCTCATCCCGGCGATCTCCGGCTGCTCCGGGGGTTTGCCAGATACCTTTGAACTGTTGTTTCTCTTGAACCCTACTGAGTTCACTTTTGGAAAAAGAAACTCTGCCATTGTGGTTCTCCTTTCTGGTTAGTCTTTCATTGCCTGTCCGAGTACGGCGCTGATAATCGCGCCGACAATCGGGTTGTTGCCCTTCGTGTCCTTCGGCTTTACCGTGTCGCGGGGAGTTGCGTTAAATCCCGGTATGTTGGAATCGCGGAGTTTCACGACGTACTGATGCTCAAGGGGCTGCACGTCGATCATCTCTGATTTTTGTACCGCATCCCGACCGTATTGCTTCCGCGTCCCCATGTCGTAATCATCATGCCTGTTTCCGGGCTTCATTTTTTTCATGGCGCTCTCCTTACTTCAACCAACCGGCTATTTCGTATTCTGTCGTCGGACACGTAGACATACCAACCGACCATAGATAGAACAGGAAGCTGCTGCCCGGTGCCAATACTGCTGGCGCATAGTTGAAACCCTTCTGCGTGACGTTCGTTGTCCCGTCTGTCCCGTTCGATGATATGGACTCGCCTCCACCAAACGAAAAGACATACTGATCGTTTACCACCGGGGTCGCACCGCGTACCATGCTGCGACCTATCTGACGCGCTGCCGTCGCTGCCGTTGCCGTTGCCCCGTACCAAATGCGGAATGCGCCCGTAACATTCGGAACGCCGGTAAATGGTGTAACGGTATTCGCACTGACTTCCGTACCGGCTGAAGAGTAGCGGTTTACGGTGTCGAGGATCGCTGCCGACTGATAGAATGGTGTTGACACACCAGCACCCGCCACCGTCACAATCAGTTTGATGTAGTCGATGTAAAGTATCCTCGTTGAGTCGATATTGACGATCAAGAGGGCCGGGGTTGTCGCCACCCATGCGGTCGCGGTGTCTCCAGTGAGCTTCACACCCGTTGAAATGGTTGGGTTCTGGTTCACCCAATACGAACCCTCTCTTGCGAGTAGATGGTTCTTGCCGTGGATGGGCTGAAAAATCTGAGCGCCGTATCCATCACAACGAGATGTAGACAGGGCGCTGTCAAGAGCACGCGGCTGAACCAGTAGCTCTTGCACCTGGTAGACATCGATTTGTGAAGAATTTGCTGTGATTACTGCCATAAGTTTTCTCCTTTCTTCCTAAACTCCGGGCATTCCTCCCGGCTTTGGCTGTGCCAAACTTTGCTTATATTGATCCGGCAAACCCTGGGCTACGTTCAACAGTTCTGCCGGTACTAAATCCTCCGATTTTTGGTTCTTCCCGGAGAATACCTTCGTCAACCCCTGCAAGGCTTTCATGACCGCCTGACCTTCAGGCGTAGCCGCGCCTAATTGCGACAAGGTTGTTTCGAGCATCTTGACGGCGATATGCACATTTGCTTTCGCCTGCTCGATGTCGCCCTTTGCCTGTTGGGGTTCACCGCTCGGAGTGGCTTGCGGCGGAGGGGCCGCGCCTGCTCCCGGCTGTGCTGACATTCCCGGCATTGCTGCTGTTTCTGGCATGTCGGTTCTCCTTTCGATTGAGAGCAGGGGAGGGCTTATACCTCATACGAGTGGGATGCCTCCCCGCTCTACTTTTTGCCTACCGCTTCTTGCTGCGTTTTGCCTTTCTTCCGCGCTTCGCCATATCTCTTTCACCCCCTTTCGCAATGCGCACGAGCTTTGTTTTCTCACGCGCAATTCTTTAAAAATAAAAAGCCCACCGGGATTTCTCCCATGTAGGCTTGTGAACTCTTGCGTTTTGAGTTTTAAGCTAATATTAAGTTGTCAAAAAACCGTTACTTCAAGACTTCCTGCAACTTCTTTTTAATTATTTCCAATGCTTTCAAAGCATCAACTACTTGTTGACGTTGCTTCTCTGTCATGTCTCTAATGTGTCAAAAGCCATTGCAATATTTTCAGTTCATCCGTCGTCATGGTTGCAATATTTTTGTTCATCATGAACATTTCCAATTTCCCGCCTGTGGTAAGTGCCGGACTGTATGATTGAGCAGACGGTTGTCCTGTCCATCCGGTCGGGCCGGGAACGAACTGTGCGGCTCCGATGTCAGGTACGCCAGGAACAGGATTGCCGAAGAAGTCTACGAATAAGCCGACACTCACACCGGCCTTGATCGCGGGAGAATTGCCTTTAAGATGAAAATCTCCTCCTGCTGCGTTGACGAAGAGAGGATCGGATTGGACTGAATAAGTTGTGCTGCCATAGGCAGCTTCCCAACTGGCGTAATCATTGTAGGTCGTAGAATGCCCCCAATGCAGGAAGGCTCCTGAAGCTACTCCAAAATGATTATAGAGATAGATGTTCCCTGATCCATTGGGTCCGTCGTTCTCTCCACCGTACTCAGCCCAAAGTCCGTTTCCTCCAATACATCCTATATTATTCTTGAGGATATTTCCGACACAGGTATTAGCAACACCGCCGTTCCCCCCAGATACATAGAAGTTTCGATAATCGTTGTTGTAAACCGTGTTATTATAGATCAGATTTCCGGTCGAACTCATTCCGGCGGAATGAGAGTAGTCGGCAATGGCAAATCCATATGCTTGATGGTTGTCGTGGACAAGGTTATAATATGCCTTCTGATAAGTCGTGTGTTCAAAATGAATACCACGATAACAATTATCATAGACATTGTTATAGGCAACTATGTTAGCGGTGCTATAGTTCGATGCTCCAGTTATGGTATCCAACCAGATTCCTACTCCTGTAACATAGCCGGATTCTGAACTGTAGGTATTATCTGGATACTTCCCGTTGGAATAGATAATATTATGTGTAATTGTGCAGTTGATGATTGAAGAATCATCACACCATAACCTAATCCCTCCTGTATATTGGTTCCCCCCACTTGTCAAAGGAACCTGAGAATTTCTAAACACTTGATTGCTGTCAATCGCCCAATGATGTGAAGCCTTGTTCAGCGCAATCCCACTGCCACCATTCCACGATATTGTATTATTCAGGATCGTAGCGTTCTGGACGACTGCCGTCACAGATAGTGTGTATATACCATCATTATAAGCATATTTGATTGTATTCCCATTTAGGACTGGAGTATTGGCTGATGCTCCAAAATAGACACCTCTCGCATTGGCGTTTTGGAGAGTAAAGCCAGATACGGTTATGTAGTTCTTGCCATTCCAGTCAATATTGTAATTTCTTACTTTTGCTGTGATGATATAGCTCGCCCCCTGCGGAGTGCCTGAATCATCTCGATAGGAAAGCGTTGTTCCTGTAGCAAACCATTCATGATTGTTGAGTGCCGCCTTGGATGCTCCTTTGGTTGCCAGAACCCCATCCCTTAACACTTGATTTGGAGTTGACGCTACGGTTGAATTATAGACATTTGCAACGCCACTTCCAAGAACTTCTACTTCAAGGATTTCTGATCTATTTGAAATAGGGCCAGTAACACCTGCATCGTCAATAGATTGCGAATAATCTACAGCAGTATTATCATAATAAATGCTACATCCGGATGCTCCAGATGCTATATAACGATATGATCCTGAACTAACGTAAAATGTCACAAGATATCGAATTGTTTTGTCAAATGTAAAGTTTACTGCGTCACTAACAAGTGAAGTTCCTGCCGTGATAGTCGTACCATTCGAGCCTCCTGCCCACGTTATTCTTGTCGGGGCCGAATCATACGCATGACCACTCGTAGATACCCCTATTGAAGTTCCGACAACGACTAAATCCGATGTGATTGCCTTCATGGTTATTCTAACCTGAGTACCAGAATTAGATGACGTATTAGCTGCAATAGCAGTTCTAATGTTATATGGGCCTGAATTTGTTGAATCATCTGTCCAATTTATGGCCGGTTGCCATGAAGAATCTGCTGTCCATGTCGCAGCAATATCTGCTCCATCAATTATCGGATTCGCCCCACTTCCATACGCCCCGAAAGTAATTGGAAGTCCTGCACTTCCTGAACTCGGTACGGTTTCCGTTTCTCTCCAAGTTTCCCCACACTTGCAAAGCATCGAATCGCCAGCAGATAAGGTTTTCCCCGACGTTGAATCCGTCATCCCCACAGCATACTTCAACGGCGCGCCTATCGTTCCGGCGTTGCCTTCGTTGCCTAATGTAAAATCAGCGTACAGTTGTGCCATCTGCCTTCGCCTTTAGTTCGTCGTATTTGTCGTTTACTTCCTGACGAGTAATAAATCCTTTATCAATTAAAATTTCTTTATGAATAATCGACTCTCTCAGAGAGCCTTCAATCATGTCGATTCGATCCGCAAATATTTTATCGACCTGCTTTTTAACAAGTTCGTACATCTCATTCCGCAGGCCGAGTATTTCTTGGCTGAGTGCAATGTTCCTCTTCAACATCAAATTAAAGGCCATGTTAATATCGTTTTCGTTCGCCATTATTTCTTCTCGAACATATTTTTCAACTTTTCCAAAACCTGTAAATCATTCGTTCCGTTCGCGCTCTCTAAGGTGTTCTTGATAGCGGAGAGCATGTCGTTCATTGCCTCGCGCTTCTTGAGTTTCACTTTCATGTACGCCGCGTTCTGGAATTTGAATGCGTCTATCAAATCTTCCTTGTCGATAGCCCCGGCCTTGAATGCGTCATTCGCTTTCTGTAATTGCTGGTCAATAAATATCGGGCTTGAGCTGTGAGAGTCCACTTTGACGGATGAACGCGAGGAAAGTTCTTTTGCTATGAACGTAAGACCGTCATCGGTCTTGTAATGCGTGTCATCGTATTTCCGCATGAATGCGAGGATGAGACTGCCGACTTTCTCAACCGCATCTTCGAGGATTGCGGCTTTCTTCTTGACGCGGGATGATCCCACCCGGACAAGCAGGTCGGCGTGAGAAGTCGCCCGGACTCCCGGAGCGCCCTTGCCCTGCATGAGTTCACGTATGCCGCTGACTTCATCGAAGAGCTGCTCGATCATCTGAAGTTCTTTGAACAGGTCTGTGGGAGGCGCGGGAGCAAAAGAGGTAATGCTTCCTGCCGGGACATCCGTTGCCACCCTGTCGCCGGGAAGCTGAAGCCATTTCTCCTCGACAACTCCCGACATTCCTATCCCCGCCATCGGAGGGTCGGCAATCTTCGCAAGGACTTTCCTGATTTCCTGTATCCTCACGTTGACCCACTCCTGAAGCGGTATCAGGAACATCAACTCAGTCCGTCCCCAAAAGTACGTGTTCATCATGTTCGGGGTGATTTTTATGTACGGATGCTCGTTCGGGACAAACGTGTTCCCCTGTGCATCGTAGAAAAGGGCTTTCCCCTCGATCATGGTTGCCATGCGATAGTCTTTCAGGTCGTCATCCCATACCGTAACTTCCTGACAGACGCAGCACGGCTCCTGAATTTTCGGCGAGAAGTCATACTGCGCGGTGATATTCGCGGCAAGCTGCCCAGTGATGTTCGGTGATGTTGCGGTCACAATAAGTTTTGCGAGAGGCATTGGAATCGAATCAGCGCCCGTGGAGATTTCCTGAAATGAGGAACCAACAGCAGTTTTTAATCTGATCTGTTCTTCTTCTCCAAAGGCGGAGATTCGACGTTGAAACTCAGATTCACCCATGTAATACTCGTGTACCATTGCCTCTTGATTATCGAGCATCGGTATATCTTCCCGAAGCACGCCGAAGTTATGCGGCTCGACAAGGTAGATGCCGAACTTCCCGTGTCCCATCGGAACCATCTTCAAAAGCATGGTTGAATAGACCAGCGCCCAATTCAAGGCTTCGTTGAAAAGAATGTCGGTATTCGAGTCATGCCAATTCTGATTCAATGCGGGTAAGAGTTTCTGAGCTTTCTTCTGCTCAATGATGGGGTCTTGATTGTCGGAGTCTTCCGAGGTTTCAATTACGAATGTCGTTGTCTCGCCGGAAAAGAGAAATGAGGAAAGCAAATCAATGTGCGGGAATAGTTTGTTGTAGTCCGCGCTCTGTTGAATGTTTCCGTTGCCGTAGAGATAATAATTTTTCAGGATAGAATAGAGGGATTTGCGGTCTTCACGGGAAGCGAAGGCATTTATGATTATTTCTTTGTAGAGTTCTTCGCGTTCATCATGGCTTGCCGGTATCTTCACGCCGCTCCCTTGATGTCACGCTGGTCGTAAATCTTCGTGACACCGCCGATCTTACGAAGTGCTTTGCGCGTTTCTTCAACATTGATTCCACCTGCCACAGCAGGATTCGCTTTTAGTTGTGCCGCAAATTCCTTTTTATCGCCCCATACTTTTGAGTAATCAGGCGTGTGCTTCGTGTTGATGTTATTTGAATAGTCGGTGAGTCCCGCGCCCTCAACGAGTCCGCGAATATTGCCGTCCTTAAACTTCGTCGCCTCGCCTTTCACTCCGAAGGCTGTGCGAAATTCGCGTTTCAAATTCGGTTCTGTACTACCGCAACGGGGGCAAACAGGAAGGGTATTCTCGACAGGACCGCAGGAGAGGCAAAGATACTCTTTTAAAACAGGCATTAATGTCTCCGTCAAATAATTGCCATAAACCAAAAAAATGGCACAATATGTCAAAGAAGTATCACGCCCCTAAATTCGTGTCAAGAAAATAAAAGTTTGTATATCAGGCTTTTGACTTTTGGCGGAAGGGTGTTACGTTGCGTTTTTCATCTGGATAATCTCGGGGTAGGATTGAGAGGCGTTTAATCCCTTTGTCGAGCCGGTCTGCGCTGAGATAAATAAGCGTTTCTCCGTGGGCCTCGGCAAGATGCTCAAATAAATCCATCATGCCTATGAACTTGCGCCGACATTGCCCAACGGTGCATTGCCAATGAAAGTATGCCACTTCATACCGAAGTTTTTTTGCTATCAGCATCTTTATCCTTCAGGATACTGCGTCTGTTTTCTATTCGCTTCTGATATTTCCTTTTCAACGGTTCTTCTATCTTCATCCGACAGCCGGTGCAGGAGATCGTTGACGCATTTGTTGAAGTGCTTCGTCGCCTTCGTCACATCGACTTGATAGTTGTGCTGATAGTCCTTCAGCGTCTTTTTGAATTGGTCAATAGTTAGGGACATAGTTGATCCTCTTCTAAAAATAAGTGTTGTATTCCTGCTTTGGCAAGGTCTTCAAATTGTATATTTGCAAACTCTTCTGAAAGTTTATTATGAAAAAAATCAGGAGCACACCAATATATTTCACATGAATGATTGATGTAGTGACTTTGTAATATCCTTCTTGCAGGAGATTTTAAAATCCGTATAATGTCGCTCATGTCTTTTGCCGGAATAAGAATTACGTTCATGCTCTCACCTTAATCCTGAATATAATCAGATTCGCAATTTTCATGATGGCTCCTGTGAATATCTTGTGCAATGGTAAGAGCCATTCCGCTTAACTCAAAAATTCTGCCATCCGTCCAGCGCGCATGATAACCGCCGTCTTTATCCGTGTATGCTAAAATACATAGCTTGATATTCCCCTTCTGAAATTCTTCTAAGAGTTCGTCAATCAATGAACCAATATATCCAAAGCGTTTTACCGACATACTCTTTCCTCCACAAACTTTTTTATTTCCTTCAAGCTCGACGGCTTCAACAACTCCGCCCTCGTCATCAGGAAGCCCCTGCCCAGGTCGAGCGTGATGAGCTTCCCCGTGATCGTGACGTACTTCCCCACCTTCACGCCGTCTGGTAGAATCCCATCGCGCCATTTTACGAACAGAGTCCCGGAGGTCGGGCAGTTCATAAGCGTCTGCCCGTTCCAGAACCCCATCACATAGCCCTGAATGATGATTATGCTTGTGGCATTTTTGTTAAGCATCCGTCTTTAATATTCGCTTGTTCGGGAAGTCCTGAATAATCGTCGGCGTGTCCGACCATGCGCTGAACCATTCCTTGTGCAACGGGCTTTTAGGATCAAGTTCGGCAACTACTCCCTCCGGTAGCTTCCTCACCGTGCCGAGCTTGATACCGATAGTGAATATCATCGGCCCGCTTTGCGCTATCATGGATGATGTGACGATGTATATTGCCTTATTCAACCCGCACGGATCGCCGTGCAAATCGTTTACCGCTTCCCCGACCAGCGTTGTTTCCTTCGTGATTATTGCAACTATTTTTTCATCCGACATTTTTTTCTCCTTTTACAAGTGTATCGAGTTGAGGTTCGTTTGCTTTAAATTTCAGATTGAAGTGCTGATACAGCATGATAATGGCTTTGCTGTGAGGTATGGCTCGGTGAGTTTGGGCTATCTTTTCTTCCTGTCCACACCATCGGAATATCGTGTGACTTGGTTTGTCGAGGGGAATACATATCGAAGGATCGTAATTCCTTGCGCGTGTTATTTCTAAAGTTAGCTTTTCCTTCATTCGATTCACCAAAAACCAAAACACTCCCCAACTCGCAAAAACAATAAGAACCGTAATCACAGATGCAATTCTAACGTCTATCATTTGAAAAACCATCCTTTCTGATTAGAAGTTTTTTAATCAAGTCCTGTTTCATCTGAGGCAATCTCTTTTTGATATGCAGCACCCATTGTTCCGCCGCCATACAATCGCCCATAGAAATCTTGCGCCGCTTCAATTCCGTTCCGAAAACGTCCATGAGATAACGCTTCATGATGTAGTCCAGCTTCGAGCAGACATAGCCTGCGACTTCCCGCGTCATGTTGAATCGTTGCGGACGAGAATACTTTTTTTTAATCTCCGCTTCGCGCTCAAGGATATTGCACCACTTCATGAGGTTGTAGTACCGGATAAGAAACCGTTTCATCTTCCCCGGTTTGTGCTTCTTCGGAGGCGGAGGCGGGGCCGAGGGAGCGATGATCTTCAGCACGGCCTCAATCCGGCGCTGCGTGGTGTCCGACATATCGCCGTCAACTGCGCGCCTCACGGTGTCCCGGTCGAAGCCTATCTCCTTTGCAAGCGCAGAGAGTGTCCAGCCACCTTCGTACTTCAGCCTCATCAGGCGTTGTGAGATTTCAGTTTGAGTCATGATCCTGATATTCTCCGCACCATTCATCTGATAACACGCGAGGCCACCCCGACAATGTTGGGGCATTTCTACGGCACTCTCCTATTGAAACCGACCAAACCCCCTCTTGAACATTTTTATCTTTAAATTCTGGATTATCACTCCTTACAAAATCTTTATAGTTTATGCAAGTTCTACAAGTTTTTTTCATCTCTTCACCGCCACCCCTCTTGTTTTTAGAAAGTCCAGAACGAGGTTCGCCGTCGGACTGCGCCCTTCATTCTCTTCATCCTTCTTGACCTTCATGTACGTCATACCGCTTTGTATCAACCGCATCTTGCGCCAATTGAGAAATGCCATGACTGCGAGAGCTACGGACACCACCCTGTCGTCATTCGCCCCGCCCCGGCCCTCAAGCTGAGCGCCATCCCTCGCAAAGTATTTCGCCTCGTTTATCATGTCGCAGGAATGAACGACCATCTCCCCGCGCTCCCACAGGTCCTTCATGCGGTTCAGCATCAATTCCTTCTGTTCGCTCCCGGTCTTCGAGTGGTACGCGAAGCTCTTGGCGAGCGAGTCTTCCCGCGAGTACAGGAACCAGGAGATGCACGACAGCGCATCCATGACGTTGTTCCGGTCGTTCTTCGGCAAAAGCGCCTGCCGTTTCTTCACGTTCATCAATTCATTGTGAACCGAATTACCAGGACCTGTGAGTTCGAGGTTAACCATTGTATTGCGATAAGCTCCTGCCAGGTGAAGAAGAATCCAGGCAAATTGGTCGGTACGGACGCCTGAGCTACAAAACTCTGCCACCTGTACCAATCTGTCTGCGTAGCATCGAAACACTTCACAAACTGATTTGTCCGACTCCTCATTGTACCCATAGGCGGGGTCCGCTCCTATCACGTAGATTCCGTTCGGTTTGGGATCTTCCCAAATCTTGAGTTCCGCATTGACTCTCGTGGTCATGTGTACTTTCGTATCAACGAAGTCCGAACCGAACGTGTACCGCAAACTCTTGTACGGTTGTTTCAGGGCGTATTTATACGCTTCAGTCAGGTGCATGGAAGAAAAGAATTTATACCCGGTCATGACGAAGCACAGCTCCGGGGTCGGCCCGAACTCCTGATACATCATGTTCAAGTCGCCGTTCATCATCTCGTTCAACTTCCAGCGCCACCATGCCATCTGCTCGCCGGTGATCTCATGCCCGTACAGCCGCTTGACCTCCGTTACCCACTGCCGTTCATCCGAGGACAGCTTGCCGTCCCAATACACGCGGTAGATATTTGACTCTTTCGGGATGCTGTATTTCTCGCACATCCACCAGCCGATAAAGATTGCCTTCTGCGACTTCGCCCGGCTCGCCGTCTCCCACATGTCGAAGAACAGATTGAACCCCCGCGCCGTACTCTCAAACAGGTACAGCCTCTGCGGGTACGTTTCTGACAGGGAAGCCATGAACGCCTGAAGCTCATCCTCGTCCGCCCATGACGAACACTCTGTACAGTGGCAGTAATTGATCCCCTTTGCCCGGCCAAGCTCCCCTCCTTCGCGCTTCTTCCGGGTTCCGGCCGTCATGTACACCATGCGGGACAGGTTCCGCCACTCGATACCAAGCCGGTTGTTTCGGCCCTTCACAATTGGGACTTTCATGCTCCGGGGCAACGACTCGATGAAATCCAACAGAATAGACCTGAAATAGTCCCGGTTGGAGTCCGTGTCCGTTACCATTGCCCCCTGTATACCGCCATGCTTGAAGTTCCAATACGGCGTTATGGCAAGGCACTCCGTAGAAATCCCTACCTGACGGCCGCCCTTGAGAATCACAAAGAAGTGTATATCCTGCTCAAGCCCTGCCGACACCTGCTTTATCAGTTCAATCTGTGATCCCCAATGTTTGAGCGGAACAAGCCCCTCATCCTTCGAGTTGATCGTCAGCCGGGAGCAGAACTCAGGGAATTTGTCGAATGGATTAGACATGCTTATTCTTTACCTTCCATTCCTCGTATTCCTCCTTCGTCAATTCCTTCCCGCAGGTGAAACACTTCCAAGTCTCTTTCCCGGTAACGAGATACTTAAACCGGCTGAAGCCTGAATCAGTGTGCTTGCAGGTCATGTGACTCCTTTTTTATTTTTGGGGGGGAACCTCAGGAGGGGTCACCAACCCCCACCCGCCAAGTCCCGACAGGGGGTCATCCGGATCGGGAAAACGATGCAAAAACACCACAGAATTACCATGCGGACGCTGCTGCGGTGCCTCGATCTGGGGCCCCCGTCCCGTCCTCGCGTCCCTTTTGGGGTTTCCGTGTAATACCTTTGTCGCCCATGTACAGGGAATTATGCCCTGTCAAACTTATCCACATCAATAATATCAATGAGTTACTTGACGATTTGACATAATCTTCCTTATCAGCATATCTGCTCATCTGCTATAACATATTGAAATCACTGTCATTGTTCATAAAATAGCCTTTTCGGGCAATGTCGCAGTTTTGTTATCTCGATTTCTGAAAAAACAAATACTGAGTACAGACTTTCTTCCTTTCCTCATACCTATGTAACTTTTAGTAACATACTGAATAATACATATCATATAGAATCTGACGCCCCCGTAGAGACATACCTGATATGCAGGTGGGGATAGTGACAGTTTTTGTCAGTCATTTTTTGATTGCGCCGCCCCGGTTGCTACATTTTGACATCACCTCCTCAACACCACAGATGAAGCAAAATAACAATAGTCCATCCTGCAATACCTAATCCTGCATTAGGCTCTGTATTTTTATATCGCCGGGCAGCTATCATCACGGCAGCTCCAACGACAAGAATTAATGTAAGCCAGGTTTTTTCTGTCATATCCCCTTATTCGCCTTTCTGCCTGCCATCCAGGTGAGATTCGGATAACGCTTACGCATCGTTGTGATAAATTCACGCTCACATTTGTCAGCTTCTTTCGGTGGTAGTGTCATTAATTTATCAACGTATTCTTTGCAGTCTTTGCCGATTTGCGTTTTCTGTTCAGGCAGTAGCCCTACCCACGTTTTAAAAATCTTTTGTGCTGGTTCTGAAGGCAGCCTCAGCGCATCGAGAAATACGAATACGTTGTTATTCAGGCCGCCGTTGTACTCATCAATCCTTTGGAGTTTCCACTTCGGGTATTTCTTCAGCCGATCCTTCCAGAGCTCCGTCTCGCTCTCGTTGAGTGACTTTCCCGTGAACGTTTCCAGCCACACGAGAAGAGACGCCACATACTCTGCCGATACGTTCAAATCGTTCCTTCTCTCGTTCTGCGGCAAAGTCTTGCTTTCCGTTTCCCCTGCTGCCGCCATCTTGTAGTCCATCTTTCGCCTCCCACGTTCTAACTGCCGCTTGCCAATCCTTCATTTTGTTTTTGCCGATCATCCAACCCTTTGCAGAATAAAAATTTACGAACGCAATAGCATCTATGCCGTTTTTTCTTTCGATGCAGTATTCCGTTACATCTGTGAAAGTAGGAGGGGAAAAGCGTTTTTTGCTTTCCCCCTCTTTCTTTAGATTCTTCTTTATATGGTTCTGGTTCTGGTTCTGGTTCTGGTTCTGGTTATTGCCACGATCTTGACAGGATTCTGGCACAATCTTGATATTCTTCTTTAATGCTTCTCGTATCTTAGAGGCTTCACTTATCTTTTCATGCTTCATTACAGCCTTGCTACGTTCATGCAAGAGCCTGGGGTTCGTCCATGCAAGGCCCCCCCCTTCGTGACCTCTACGTTGGAAGCAGGAGTCAAGTACGGACTGTATATTTTTCCTCTTTGCGCCGTGGCAAAACCGCTGCAATACGTTCATGTCGTCCGGTAATGCCCCGCCCGGAAAGTTCCATGCGTGGGCCAAAAGCGTGATGTAAATTCCTCTCTGCTCCATCGTCATAAGCATGACGGCAGGACTTGAAATCCAATCATCGGGATAGAAAGGAAAATAGGGCAGCTTACCCATTCATCACACCTTCACTTAATATTTCCCATGCTGTAGCAGCCACGATTGGAACTTGTCCATTGCCAATGGCTTTAAGTCTGTCCACCCGAGAGGCCACTTTGTTCGCTACACGAGGGATGCCATTCTCCCAGCTACCGTCTTTCCAAGCCTTTTGGCCGTAGTATGCCAGAAGTCGTGACAGTGCTTGCATAACGTCTGAATGTTCTCCTTCTCGTTGTTTTTGATGTTCTGATCCTGATGGTGTGCCTGCAATGCCCTGTTGTACCCGCACGCCTCGCATTTCTTTTTCAAGTGTTTCCGCGCACGCCATGAATAACCGTGCTTCGTCAGGTCGGTTCGCGTGTTCGCACAACTCAGAGAGCAAAATCGCCGCCTCTTGAATGCCGACAGGTCTTCCAATCGACCTCGATACCTCTTCCGCAGCATTACCGATCCGCAGTATTCGCATTGCTTCTCTTGTTCTTGTTTCTTTATCATTTGTTCCTCCCATTAGCCATTGCAGATATTCTACATGACTAATGGGATTTAAGCAAGTCCAATCTTTAGGCCAACCCATCAGACCTTCTACCCACGTCGGGTTCAACGATCCACCAACCTCGGCATTCAGGGGCTTCGTGTTGCGTTCCATCTGTGATGGTGCGCCGTTGTTCTTCGCATCCTGCAGTGTTGGCGTGGGCCACATCTTCACGGCAGTTGTAAGATCTACATCCTTCTTCTCGTCTATTCTCTTTTGCATCCATCGTCTGCTGTGTCGCACTATCCCATCGCAAGCTCTGGCTGTCGGCCAATTTCGACATGATCCAGATTCGTTTTCGTCTGTGCTTTCCGCCAACGTCGTCAGCCCCAAGGATGAGGGGTCTGCGAACGGAGTAACCAAGTCGCCGCAAGTCTCTGATGACCACGGGCAGGTACTCGCGTATTCCGGGCACGTTTTCAAGCAGAATGTATCGTGGTCGGATAATCGAAATAGCTTCTGCTGTTGGGGGCCACATATTTCTTTCGTCTGCTGCTCCTTTTTGCTTTCCGGCGACACTAAACGGCTGACAGGGAAATCCTGCGGTAATGACATCAACCATTCCCGTATAGCTTGCGGCGTACCCTTCACTTGAGAATGCTCGGATATCGGTGAAGATGGGTGCTTCTTCGAGGATGCCATCTTTGATTCTTTGCGCAATGACTTTTTGACAGTATTCATCAATTTCCACGTATCCTATATGCTTCCATCCTAAAAGTAGAGTTCCAAGTAAGCCCCCACCTGCGCCTGTAAAAAGGCTAAGTTCCCTCATGCATCACCCTTTTCGCCGCCTTCATTTTAGAACCGACAATAGTTTTATTAGCCCATGATCGTTGAAATCTGCGCCATTCCTTATCTTCAATTTTGTTGTATAACATTGCTTGAGGAAAATATCCGAGGCTTACTACTTGATTTAATCGATTCTCTGCTTCTGAAAACGAATCGTTTGGATAACCTATTAGAACATAGCATCCTATTTCGTGATTTCTCAAGAGACCAACTGACCGCAAGAGTTTTGCGGCATTTACCAGCGGTTCGTAATCATCTGGTGTGTCATAAGTAAAATATGAAAAATCTGGCTTTAATTTTGCTAACCATTCAGCGTGCCACGATGTCATTCTTGCCGCTTCAAGACCGCCCGTGAATCTCGGTTTATGCTTTTGTAGCAAGAGCATTTCATAAACCGCTGTTTGATGCTGAATAGAACAGGCAAAAATATTATTGTCGAGTAAATTCCAACCATCGTTGATTTTTAATTCTCGTATTGTGCGCCCTTCATTGCGCCATGCCTTGCAAAACCAGCATGAGTTCGGACAACCTCGGCTTGTGATGACATAGCCCTTTTTTAGAAAACGTCCCGGTTCAAACTCACCGCCCCGATCGCCATAAGCAGGACCGCCAACAGTTACCGGAGCGACACATTCCCATTCTTTAGAGAGTTGTTCTGCTCTCTGTTTATCCCACTCAAACGCTACAGAAATATGAACTTCATCGGCCTCGTCGAACATATCAGGCAAGCCAAAACGTACAAGTATATCTGTTGGAGTCGCGTTAGTTTTCCGTGGGAATACTCTAATTAATCTCATTTAATTACTACCTTCGCCGCCTTGACAAGCTCGTATAACCGCTGTGGGGGAGTCATCTTATCTAAATCAATTTTTTGCCCTATAAGCTGTTTTTTCTTATCCATAAGATAGCCCAATATGCCCCTGTAGGTGCGTAGGATTGATTGTAGTGAGTTTAAACCCCTTACCTGACCGCTTGCATTGCCTCGGCCATGGCCCCCTCATTTCTCCGTGAGGCTGAATTCTCAGGCCATACAATAATTGAGCAACCATAAGGTAAAGCATGCCACTTATAATATTCAGCCATCTCAACAGTTAATATCTCTGTATGATCTAATATCCAAATTATTCCTGTTCTCATCTCTCCCCCCTCTCCGCCTCAAAGCAATGATTCTCAATAGCCGTAGCCGTCGCCGGAGCCGTAGCCGGAGCCGTCGCCGGAGCCGTAGCCGGAGCCGTCGCCGTAGCCGTAGCCGGAGCCGTAGCCGGAGCCGTCGCCGTAGCCGTAGCCGGAGCCGTCGCCGTAGCCGTAGCCGGAGCCGTAGCCGTAGCCGTAGCCGTAGCCGGAGCCGTAGCCGTAGCCGTAGCCGGAGCCGTAGCCGTAGCCGGAAGTCTGGCTTTCTTCTCCTATGAAAGCTTTGTTTCCCATTTTTCCTCCGCACAGTCTATTGTGGCTATGACGGTCATTTCGTGGAATTTCAGTGGAGGAGAAGGATCAAGTACTGTCTTACTTGTTGGGCCTCCATAGGCTATTTCCCCTAAACCCTTCGTTGTTCCCCACACACGAATAATTGAAGCTCTGTTTAATTCGCAGTTGCTTCCTTCTTGAGAATAATAACCTACTGCTACCCACCCACGCTGAAGGATCACAATGCGAATCTTTCCTGATGGCTTCTGTAATGATTTAACGCTGTCCTTTCGTACATACTCTACGCTGTTGATAGTTATTGTATTTATTTCGTCTTGTTTTTCCATTTATCAATCCCTCCCTATATGCTTCCAGCTTTTATTTTTACGAATTGCACTTATCGTCATAAAATTTACTCCATATTTTTTTGCTAAAATTGCCGTAGTCTCTTTGCTTTGTAAAATATGTCTTGCTTGCGTTTCGGTTAATATAGCCCTCCCATGTTCCTCTCCTTTCACTCGATCTGAATAATTAAACCGATTTCTGTTAATAGCATCTTCTGTGTTGTTTTTATGAGTTCCGCAATATAAATGATGTTCATTCACACATGAGGGGATATCACAATGATGAAGAATTAACATATCCTTTGGTATAGACCCATTTACTCTTTCCCAAGCAAATCTGTGAGACGAAATATATCGTTCCCCATTCCAGAATTTTCCATAACCGCGAGCATCACTTCCTCCTATCCATATATGACACCCGCATTCAGGAACAGGGACAACATATTTTAAAAAACGCTCATCAATCTTAATTGTTTCAGGTTTGCTCATTTTTATTCCTCCTTTGATTTCATTTTCCACTCATGCTGTAATCCGATATAAACTAAGTTCCAATCAACCTTACTTTTATTATGAGCTATGGTCCTGAGTACGTCATATTTACCTGGGAAGCTTTCATTGAACCAATTACTAAATTCAATAGGATTCTGATGGGCTGCATGGCCTCCGGTAGAATGACAAGCAGCACAGAGGCATATCAAGTTAGAAGTAAGTGCCGCAGTATGCCCAAACGTAACCGGAATGATATGGTGAGCATGGATGCGCCAGCCTTGAGCTTTAGTACGTCCGCATTTGAGACAAATACCTTCTAACCGGCATATCTTTTTAGCTAAATCAATCGCCTTTTTCTTAGTAGCTTTAGTACTTTCTGGGAGACATTTCATTAATTTTTTATCCAATAATAAATAACGTAAAGCCACGAAAAAAATCCGTGAATGATGCACCAGAAAATTGATTTATTAATGCTCCATGAAATACAAACAGCGATTGCAGTTCCAAAAGATATTCCAGACGATACTACTGAGCTTGTTTCACTCATTCATTCCTCTTTCGGGATAAGTGGAGGAGTATATTCAAAAGTACCTATCTTCGGCTCCTTCCATCCCTTCTTCCGGTCCTTATGTACGTGGTATCCTTTAGGAAGTATCAGTGCGGCTAATTTCTTTCTTAGTGATGTGAGCATGGTTTATCCCCCTACAGGTTCAAATAATCTAAGCTGTTTCTTATGTTCTTCTAACCGCTTGCAGGCGGCTGAGTAGTAATCCTTATCAATCTCGTATCCGATGAGTGAATATCCCATGTTGTAACAGGCGATGGCAATTGAACCGCTGCCGAGATGCGTATCAAGGATCGTATCCCCCGGCTTCGCATAGTTCTTTAACAGCCATTCGTAGAGCTTCACGGGTTTTTGAGTGGGATGCTGTTTTATTTCTCCATTACGATTATTGATATAATCAACTCCTATCCATCCATAACGAAAATATCTCACAGGAGTATTAATATTTGTCCATGCTAATTCGCCATCAGAAAAATATGAACCTTGAAATTTGTTATCTTTCTTATCCCAAAATAGCCACCCCTTAACAGGATACAAAAAATCTGTGAAATAATTACCGCCCCATATTATTAATGAATTTGAGACTCTTTGTAATTCGTTAAAATATTCTTGTGAAGGGCGTTTGTTATCCCAATCCTTTGATACGTGAAGTTCTCTATGAATAAATCCTTTTTTCAAATTTTCTATATTAATAGTTTGAGCACAACCTATCCCATACGGCGGATCAACTATCGCAAGGTCAAATTGCTTGTCCTGCATCTCTTTCATGGCAGGTAAGCAATCTGCATTTATTAACTCAATTTCACTCATAATATTTACATTCACGGCAAGGTGAGTCTGAGAGATTCTTATATCCATGAAGACAAGTTCTACAGGGTTCTTTATATCTACGGTCAAGGTAGACGTAGGGATTTGTGTCATCTACATAATAATCCTTCAAGCCTTCCATTTAATCCTCATCTAAATAATCAGGATCGTATTCCTCATTAATTAGCTCACCATCACCGTTACATACCGGACAGATACGCTTTAATTCCATATGCCCATTATAAATACGGCCTGAACCGGCACATCTCCAACAGATTATTGTTTTATCTTCTTCATTTGTTACTTTAAGTATCGGTAATTTACCTGTCTTATCAAGTTTATATTTAATCATCCTGCCTCCCTTAGAACAATGGCTCATCCCGTCATTATCTCCCAAATTCTATACACGTACAGCCCTACCATAAATAGAATGATGAATAAAATAATTAAGTACGCAAAGGCTTTAGTGAGAGGATCGGTCATTTTAAGATATGTGCCATTACAGATAGAATGAAAATTGATGTACTAATACAAAACAAAATGATTCCCCATTTTATTAATTTAAGTGCTGTTCCCTCTTTCATCCCTCTTCCTCCATTACTGCGTAAGTATCTCCCAAATCTTAATTACGTACAGCCCCACCATAACGAAAATTATGAATAAAATGATTAAGTACGCAAAGGCTTTAGTGAGAGGATCAACTTTCATCATTATCTCTCATTGAACAACCAAGACCTATCCCAAGCACTTCTTGAAGCATCGGTTTTAAATTGTGGTTTTTCTCAATTAACACAAGCTCACAATAAGTTCTATTCAATTCAGGATGAATTTTAAGTGCAGGACATGGTGCTTGTGCGCCTGGAAATGCTATTTCCCCAACCTGACAGACTTCAAGCGCACAACACATTCCACAACCATTACAAACAGCCTCAAACTTAGGTTTCTGTGATACTTTCATCATCTTCGCTTTCTATCGGATAATCATACCCTTCAAATTTATTAATAAAATGTATGCCTAAGAATGTAAGGAATAAGACAAAGGCCTCACCGGCTCCGAATAAAAAAGTGTTCCAATCGAAGGTCATCTCATATACCACTTAATTAAATGAGCTGCTAAAAATCCCGCAGCGAAGATTATAAATAAATACGTATAGGAAAGAGAACGGAATTTAGGCTTGATATGTCGAGTCGAGCATCCCCGGCAGTCCAAATTGTCGTAACAGAGTTTACACTGATTCATACGTAGCCTCGAAAATGTCAGGCTTGCAAACATATAGTTCTCCCTTTACCCCTTGGATGATAAAATCATCAGAGTTACCAATCATTGTCCCTTCAAGAGTATTAATGGAAATTTGATTCGACTCGAATACAATACCGCCATTTTCATAGGCTGATTGTAACCAGTCTGGGAGATTATACCAATCGTGCTTAGCAAGACTTAACGCCATTTTTACAGGGAACGCTTCAATCACTACAGACTTCTTTCTATATTTCATTCCTTCTCCTCCTCCGGCAAATTTAATTCCCTACAGCATGACGGACATACGTATAAATCAGGATGCTCTACAGGATGAGTAACCTTAATAGGCTTACGGCAAATTATGCAAAAGAATGTTGGCACTGTCAATCCTTTAATTTCAAAAGTTCCTGTATTGCTAATTCGTGTGATCGATTAACTTCTGATATTGTAAAACAGTTCTTTATGATCTCTGCATTGTCGTGCCTCAACTGTTCTATTTCATAAATAGCTCTTTCAATAGTCATTCGCGGACGAGGATCAACAAAACCATTAAGCATTTTCAGTTCTGTTACTATGTCAATATCCATATTTCTCCTTTTAAGATAGGTCACGGCTCGGTTACTTTCTCAGGATACCAGCGATGCTTTGCCGACCAACACCGATATTTTATATCTAATTTACCCTGACACGGCCCGATGGAATTATGCAATTATTAACGCTACCAATGCGGCTATGAAGATGAGACATGTTACGAAAAATCTCCCCGCGAAATCCTTCGCGCTCTCCTCCTGGGCTTGGTGCTCTGAAAAAACCTCGCCAAGTTCTTCCTCTGTGCTCATGCTGTGGATCATGGGAGCCTCCTATAATGGTAATGGTTCTTGTTTTTCTATTACAATAAATTTTGTTTTATCTTTTACTTTTGATTCAGTGAAAGCAATTGTAGTTTCTCCATTTATGCTGCCAGGAGATTCGGAAGAGAGGTCTATGGAAAGAGATATTTTCAAGGTGCTATCCCCTGCCATGAGATAAGCTCGGCTTATTTTGGAAGCATAAGAAGTAATAAGCCGCTCGCAATCATTAAGAGCACGACTAAGAGCCTGTGACATAAGCTCGGAGGCTCCCTGTTGCGATATTTGTTCCGTAATACATTTGAGACATAGACCGTTCTGCATTGCCCCTTTTTCGCCACAACCGCTACATCTTTTATCTAAATCTATTTCAATTTTTGTTGTGATCATCACTCCTCCTCCTCTTGAATTTGCTTGGTCATGCCTATTGCTTATTATAGTATGACTCGATGATTTCCCAGGTGGCGAGTGTTCCCTTGCTTGTTCCCATTACGTTCCGGTAAAGGGTAGACTGCTTCAAGCCCATCTTGATGGCAAGGGAATTAAGGCTTTGCTTCTTGAGGTCTGCATTGATTTTCTTTAGGAGTTCTTTTTTCATGTGATAAAGATAATACAAGAAAGTATAAATTACAAGATATTTATTTTTAAAAGTTTTCAGGTAGTGGCATTTACCTTGCATTATCACAAGAGAGCAATACAATTCCTATGCCAAATAGACTAAAAATAAATAAATAAATAAGTTGCAATATCTATACAGCTTAGTATAATAGAAAACATGAAGACCTGCAAAGTAGAATTATTAGACCGCCACCAACTCACAGCTTAGGAGGGGGAGATGAAACTATATTTAGGACGCAGTAGGAATGGTTACTATGAATTGGCAAAGATTAATGATTTTAATATAGATGAAGGATTTCTTCTTGGATTTATTGCTCGTTTCTGCACAAGAACTTTTCAAAAAATAACCGGCATAAAATTCAAGATCGGTGAAGTGCGTGAAGTTACCAGCATCAAAATAAAGTTGAGGAAACCCGAAGGGAACTAAATGCCTACTACTGAGATTTATAAGAAATGTTCCTGCGGTCGTGAATACACTCAGGAAGAGTGGAATAAATTATTTTACGTAGGTATCATGCCCGGCTCCGCTAATGGTAAGAGGCTTACTGATGATTTAGAGATGAGGAATTGTCCTATCTGTGAAAGTACGATTTCAATAGTTATAGAGGGAGGGGATGATGGGGAATCGCGAAATTAAGCACCGTTTTACCGGAGCAATCATTGTTGAGGCTGGTAAGTATGCTGATATAAAAGAGGCGGTTGAGAAATCCCGCGCAGACCTGTCCGGCGCAGACCTGTCCGGCGCAGACCTGTCCGGCGCAGACCTGTCCGGCGCAAACCTGTTCCGCGCAAACCTGTCCGGCGCAGACCTGTCCGGCGCAGACCTGTCCCGCGCAAACCTGTCCCGCGCAAACCTGTCCGGCGCAAAGAATTTGAAACTGCACTTCTCTCATTGTCCCGAAGAAGGATCGTTTATCGCATGGAAGAAGTGCAGGAATAATCTGATTCTTAAACTTGTCATCCCGAATGATGCAAAACGTACTTCATGCCTTATCAATCGTAAATGCCGTGCTGAATATGTAAAAACTATAGCGATGTTTAAAGATGGTAAAAAAGTTTCAGATAATACTATTGCTATCGGGTTGCATACCGAAGAAATAAAGTATCAAATAGGGCATATTACCAAAGCTGATTCATTCGATCCTAATATTTTTCAAGACTGCTCACATGGGATTCACTTCTTTATTACTCGTGCTGAGGCTGAGGAATTCAATATGTAACACCGGGTCGAAGGCCCGTGAACGCTCATTAAGAAAGGATAATCTCAGTCAACCGTTTATTCGCCGGGTGTTCGGGAAAGCACCCGGCACTTTTAAGGAGAATTAAGATGATGTATATAGGTGATAAAACTCAATTCATTAATACCGGCTTAGATGAGCCGGATATGCAATTATATATTTGTCCATTCTGCGGTGCTGAGAAAGAAGTTGCTGAAAAATACGATTTATTTCAAAAAATGTTTTTCCCGTTGTGGTGGAAGGATACTATCTGTGAGTGTGGTGAGCAGATGGAGAGGAAAATCAAATGAGTGACGAGAAATGGCTAAACGAGCGTAAAAAGGGCATAGGAGGAAGTGACGCTGCCGCGATCTGTGGAGTGTCTCCATATCGAACCCCGCTGCAGGTGTGGCAAGATAAACGCGGTCTGTCTGGTCCTCTGCCTGACAATGAGGCTATGCTTTGGGGCCGTATCCTTGAACCTGCCATTCGTCAGCGGTATTCTGATATAACGGGCCGATCCGTCAGGATGTTCCCGAAAGATCAAATACTGCATCATCCTCAATATCCCTTCATGCTTGCAAACCTTGACGGCTTTACTGATGACCAGCGCGTGGTTGAGATCAAGACCGCAAAATTTCCTACCGGATGGGGAGAGCCGGGGACGGATGAAATACCGCTCGTCTATATGTTTCAGGTACAGCACTACCTAACCGTGACCGCCTTCTCTGTTGCCGACTTAGCTGTTCTGATAGGAGGAAATGACTTTCGACTGTACGAAGTTCCCGCAGATAGAGAGCTTCAGGAAATGCTTATTGAAAAAGAAGTGGCCTTCTGGAAGCTCGTACAGGAGAATACCCCCCCGGCCCCGATTAACTATGAAGATGTTATCAGGCGGTTCAGAGTATCTCAGGCAAAGACTATCACGGCTACGGAGGGGATTGTTGCTGCTGTAGAAAGCGCATTGCAGGTAAAGAATCAAATAGCCTCGCTTAAAGAACAAGAGGAAATGTTCAAAGGTATGATAATGGAAGATATGAAAGAGGCTGACACGCTCATTGATGTTGACGGCTCTGTTCTCGTAACGTGGAAAACGGGGAAACCTGTGAATCGAGTTGACCTGAAAGCCTTACAAAAAGAACAGCCGGAAATCTATTCTAAATACCTGAAGCCCGGAGAGGGCAATAGACGCTTTTTAATCAAAGGAGAAAAATCATGAAACAAGAACTGATGGAAAGTGCAGCAGTAGCAACCGTACCGAACCCCGCATCGGCAATGATAGAACAGGAAAGTCAAAGAGCAATTGCAGAGGTCCAGGCGGCTATCATCCTTGCGAAGCGATTTCCCCGAGACATTATATCCGCTACTGACCGGATCATGAACGCCTGTCAACGCCCCGCCCTCGCAGAATCGGCAATTTACACCTACGCCAAAGGCGGCACGGAGATCACCGGGCCGTCAATTCGACTTGCCGAGGCAATGGCGCAAGCATGGGGAAACGTGCAATTCGGCATCCGTGAGCTTGAACAGCGGAACGGGGAAAGTACCGTTGAAGCCTTCGCATGGGACGTCGAAACGAACACCCGACAAGTCAAAGTGTTTCAGGTCAAACACATGCGATTCACGAAGAAAGGCTCTTATGCCCTTGAAGACCCCCGCGAGATTTACGAGATGACGGCGAATCAGGGAGCGCGTCGGCTACGGTCCTGCATCCTCGGTATTATCCCCGGAGACATTGTTGAACAGGCCGTGGACGAATGTGAAAAGACCATGAAGGCAAAAGCAGACACCGGGCCGGATGCTATCAAGAAGCTCGTTACCGCATTTGAATCTATCGGTGTGAATAAGGAACAGATCGAGAAGCGTATTCAGCGACGCATTGACACAATCACGGCGGCAAATGTGATCGGGCTACGCAAGATATACAATTCACTCAAGGATGGAATGAGCACGAAGTCTGATTGGTTCGATGTGGAGGAAGATGAACAGGCTCCACAAACCGGAGTAGAGGCGGCAAAAGCGGCATTGAAGAAATCAGGCATGCCGTCTGCCGAAGACCTCTTTGGGAAAGATGAACCTAAATAACAAGGCTTGCCGCTGTGGAGTAGTATCCTGCAATGAGTACATGGGACGCGGTTCGAGTCCGCACCTTGCGCCTACTAAGGCCAGCGGCAAGGT
>Ga0209048_10000670_pt1 | contig 36118 bp, 29 predicted proteins | sample FrelakmetCRP12CR_FD_187146 | JGI IMG/M metagenome (GOLD analysis project Ga0209048, IMG submission 187146) | Freshwater lake sediment microbial communities from the University of Notre Dame, USA, for methane emissions studies - CRP12 CR (SPAdes)... | ecosystem: Environmental > Aquatic >...
GTGGTGGCCCTGTCCGCCGAGGACAGCCCGCCGTACTCGCCGCCGGCCATGGCCGACCACTTCCTGACCGGGCGCGAGGAGCCGCTCTATTGGAAAGGCCGCGACGTGGCGGAACGCCTCGGGATCGAGGAGCACCGGGGCGCCCGGGTGGAGGCGGTCGACACCGACTCCCACGAGGTGGTGCTGGCCGATGGCAGCCGGATCCCCTACGAGGGCCTCGTGCTGGCGTCCGGGAGCCGGCTGTACGCGCCCCTGGAGGGTGCCGACCTGCCCGGAGTCCTCGACTTCAAGTCGCTCCGGTCAGCGACCGAGCTGGTCGGCCGGGTCCGACGGGGTGAGGTGACCAGTGCGCTCATCGTGGGGAACGGCTTCATCGGTATCGAACTGTCACTGCTCCTCGCCGACCTGGGCGTTGACGTGAGCATCATCGGCAGGCGGAACTGGGTGATGCCGAGGGTGCTCGACCCGATGGCCTCGAAGCTGGCCGAATCGGCGTTGGCGGCCAGGGGCGTGACGCTGCGGCTCGGGGTGGAGGCCTCGGCGATCGTGGGGGACCCGTCGGCGAGCGGGGTGCAGCTGGCCGACGGGGCCGTCCTGCGAGCCGACCTGGTGGTGGCGGCCACGGGGGTCAAGCCGCACACCGAGTACCTGGGGGACTCGGGTCTGACCACCGGCTGGGGGGTGCATGTGGACGAGGGCATGGCGACCACGGTGCCCGGGATCACCGCCGCCGGTGACGTGGCCGAGGCGATCGACCGGTTCACCGGTGAGCGCTATGTGCACGCCATCTTCCCCAACGCGGTCGCCCAGGCCCCGATCGCCGCCGCCAACCTGCTGGGTGCCGGCCTGCGCTACGACGGGGCCGAGGCGATGAACAGCCTCAAGCACCTCGGCATCCCGATCGTCTCCATCGGCACCATCGACTCGCCCGACGAGATCCTGCGCTGGCAGGACGGGGCCCATCTGCGCGCCGTCTACCTGCGCGACGACCGGATCGTGGGCGCCCAACTGGTCGGCGACATCGGGGCGGCCGGCGTGTACCACTCGCTGATGCTGCGCCGGCAGCCGGTGGGCCGGTTCGGCCCGGGGCTGGTGGAGCCCGGGTTCGGGATGGCCGACATCACGTTCGACGCCGTGGGGTACGCGGTCAGGCAGCCGGCGGCCTGAGCCCGGCGGCGATCCGGGCCGCTGACGGGGCCGTCGTTGACGAAGCGTCCTGGGTGACCTTCTGCCCTAGGAGTCCGGCCCGTGTTCGGTGAAGATCGACAGCGTGACGGCAGTGCCGGGGATCCACGCGCCCAAGGGCGGTCAACGACGGTGGGCGACGCTGACCGTGCTGTGTGTCACGTTGCTGCTGATCAGCCTGGACAACACGATCCTCAACGTGGCGCTGCCGTCGGTGGTGCGCGCCCTGAACGCCACGTCCAGCCAACTCCAGTGGATCGTCGATGCGTATGCCATCGCCTTTGCCGGCCTGCTGCTCACCTTCGGTGCGCTCGGAGACCGGGTGGGGCGCAAGTGGGTGTTCATGGGAGGACTGGTCGTCTTCGGCGGCGGGTCGGCGCTGGCGGCGTGGTCGGCCACTCCGGACCGACTCACCGCAGCCCGGGCCGTGATGGGTGTCGGGGCTGCCGCGCTCATGCCCTGCACCCTGTCCATCCTCACCAACGTGTTCACCGCCGAGAGGGACCGGGCCCGGGCGATCGGGATCTGGTCCGGCACCGCCGGGCTCGGCGTGGCCATCGGGCCGATCCTCGGCGGCTTCCTGCTGGTCCACTACTGGTGGGGCGCGGTCTTCCTCATCAACGTGCCGATCGCCGCAGCCGGCCTGGTCGCCTCGGCCTTCCTGGTCCCCAACTCCAGGAGCCCACATCCGAGGCGAGCGGACCCGATCGGCGCGGCGCTGTCGATGGTCGGGCTCGGCTTGCTGCTGTGGGGGATCATCGAGGCCCCCAACAGGACCTGGACCTCGCCGTCGATCCTCGCCGCCTTGGCCGGTTCCGCCCTGGTCATCGGGCTCTTCGTCGTCTGGGAGCGTCACTCCGACCACCCCATGCTGCCGATGCACTTCTTCGCCAACCGCCGCTACAGCGCGGCGATCGCGTCCCTGGCACTGGTGCTGTTCGCCCTCCTGGGGCTGTTCTTCCTGGTGACCCAGTACCTCCAGTTCAGCCTCGGCTTCAGCCCGCTCCAGACCGGGCTGGGGCTCGCACCCCTGGCCCTCATCCTGCTGGTGGCGGCCCCGTCGTCGGTGCTGCTCGCCCGCCGCTTCGGCTCCAAGCCGGTGGTCGCCGGCGGGCTCGCGCTGATCGCGGTGGGCCTCGGACTGCTGTCCGGCACCACCGTGCACAGCACCTACCGTGACTGCCTGCCCTGGCTCGCGCTCATCGGCGCCGGGGTGGGCCTGACACTGGCACCCTCGACCGAGTCGGTCATGGGCTCGCTCCCCAGAGCCGACGCCGGCGTCGGGTCCGCCACCAGTGACACGTCGATGCAGATCGGCGGTGCCCTGGGCGTGGGCGTCCTCGGCACGGTGCTGAACATCCGCTATCAGGACCTCCTGGCGCCACTGCTCGCCCACCAGCCGATCCCGGCCGGCGTGGAGAAGATCATCCTCGGGTCGCTGGGGGGCGCACTGGCCGTGGCCGAGCGCATCCCGGGGAGCTCGGGCGACGCCCTGGCCGAGGCGGCGCGCCGCGGCTTCATCTCGGGAATGGACCTCGGCTTCGTCGTGGCCGCGGTGGTGGTCGGGGTGGCCGGGGTGATCGTCCTGGTCGCGCTGCCCAACCGGCCCGCGCCGGAGACCTGACCGCACCGCCCGATCACAGCGCGAGCGTCGAGGACGACATGTCGCCAGCTCAGCTTCCGGAGCTGGTGACCAGAGACACCTCTATCGCTCGGTGATTCGAAGCCCGCGTGCGATTCCCTCCACATGGAGCCATGGGGCCGCCACCTGCCAGACCAGGTCGAACGCCTCCCCGTCGGACAGGTCGGGAGCAAGGCCGTTGAGGTCGAGGAACACAGTGGTCGCCAGCCAGGCCAGCCGCTGGTCCCCGTCGACCAGGGCGTGGTTGCTCGTGATGGAGTGCAGGAGGGCTGCCGCCTTCAGGGTGACGGTCGGGTAGGCGTCTTCCCCGAACGCACTCGAGCGAGGTCGTGCTGCCGCCGAATCCAGGAGGCCCACGTCGCGGACGGGCCGACGCCGAGGATTCGTACGAGTTGGAGAAGGTCTTCGAGCTCGAGGTACTCGACCCCGTTCATTCGGTGCCGAGGCGATCGAGCACATCACCTCAGCGCTCGGTCATCCGCTTGGCGGATCCCTCGACCCGACGTTCGTGGCCGGCACGTTCGTAGCGGTCCAGGACGGCGCGGCGGATGATCTCCTGCTTGGAGATGCCCTCGGTCTGGGCAAGTGCGTCGAGCGCCTGCTGCAACTGCTGGTCCGTGCGGACAGTGAGTGCCATGGGCCAATGGTACCGGTGTGATACCACGCGAGGCACGCTTCGCTCGCGGCCTCTGGCCGGTGTGGTAGGCCGGGCCAGACCCTCTCCGCTTCAGGAGCTGAGGACTTGGACCCTTGCCGAGGTCAGCTCGGTCATGCCGGCGCGGTGACCGATGGTTAGCCTGAGGGCTTCCCGACCTTGGAGGCGCCAATGGGCACCGCAGAAGATGCCGAACACGTCGTCCGCACGTTCTGCGACGCGTTCGATGGACGAGACGCAGAGGCATTGCGCCCGTACTTCACTGACGACGTCGTCTACCACAACATTCCCTTGGATCCAGCCGTGGGAATCGAGGCCACGATCGCCTTCATCGAAGGATTCTTCGGGATGTGCGAGAGCATGACGATCGAAACCGTCAATCTGGCCGTTCGCCAGAACGTGGTGCTGACCGAGCGGATCGACACGTTCACCATTGGAGAGGTCGTCGCTCCACTGCTCGTCATGGGCACATTCGAAGTCCGTGACGGAAAGATCAGCGCGTGGCGTGACTACTTCGACCTCGGACAGATCACGAAGATGCTGTCCGGGGAGGCCTCGGAGGCCACGCCTCAGTAGCTCAGAGTTGGCCCGCGTGTGGCGGCAGGGTGGGTAGACCGAGCTTGGAGGAGGCATCCGGGCAGGCAGGTGAGAGCATCGACGACCTCGCCTCCGTGGCCGCGCCGCGAGGGCGGTTCGCCCCGGAGCATCGGCCGCAGGCGGTGACTCGTTGGCACCGCCTGCGGCTTTCATGCTCCAGCGCTCGCTACAGACCCTCGATGGCCGTGTAGAGCCCCGTCGAGACCAGCTCTGCCGATCCACTGGTCATCGCTTCCGCCCAGAAGGCCTGCCACTCCGAGTCATCCGGCAGCGCATCGATGAACGCTCCGTAGCTTGCCCCGGATTCGAACGTCATCATGTAGACGACGGTCATCGTCTCACCGCCGACCTGTGTCTGCGCCACATAGACAGTCGCCCCCAGGCGCTCGTGGATCGCCTTCGCCTTGGCCACCTGACCTACGAATGCATCCAGCTTGTCGGGGACCGGCCGCCAGTTGGCCACCTGTGATACCTGTGCCATTGCGAATCTGCCTTTCACTGCTTGGCCCGCACGTTGCTAGGCCGAGAGTCAGTGTTGCATGTGGCCCCGTCGTCCGCTCGTGGGAAGTCCACGGTGCTGTCGGCGGGCCGAGGGCTCAGTGGTCGGTGGTGCGGAATCTGCCCATCCCAATCCGGCGCTTCCGGGCACCTGCCGCGGTCAGGCGAACCTGGCAGACCCGACTACTTCGGGCCTGACGCATCTCGAGGGAGCACATCGTGGTGATGCCCGAATCGGCAGGTCTCACCAGGCAAGACAGTTGACATCAGTAGAAACTAGTGTTTTACTGGGTTGATGGATGACGCCACGGTGACACTCGAGCGACCGACCACTGAAGGCGGGGAGCGAGGCGATCCGGACAGCGGGGCAGTGGCTACAGCAAGACGACTGGCCCCCCTCCTCAAGGCCATCGCCGACGAGCACCGCCTGGCGATCCTGCTGCTCCTTGCGGAACGTCAGTACTCAGTGGTCGAGCTGACCGCCTCGCTTGGCATCGGCCAGACACTGGTCAGCCACCACTTGAAGGCACTGCGTGACGCCGGGCTCGTTTCTGCCACTCCGGTCGGACGTACCAACCGATATGCCATGTGCTGTGAGGCCGTAGCCGAACCCGTGCGATACCTGGCCGGGATCGCGTGCGCCGCCCAGGCCGCCAGCGAACCAGGAGCGTGAGATGAATTCCTCCAGTCCAGAAGTGATCCGCGAAGCGGTCCGTGAGCGGTACGCGGCAGCCGCCACGGCAGTCAAGGAGTCGTCCTGCTGCGCGGACGTCGGGGCCGGCGCCGGGTTCGGCTCCGAACTCTACAGGGACGACCAGTCCGCACACCTCCCCGCAGGTGCAGTGGCTGCGTCGCTCGGATGCGGCAATCCGACGATGCTGGCCGCCATCGAGCCCGGCCAAGTGGTTCTCGACCTCGGTTCGGGCGGCGGCATCGACGTGCTGTTGTCGGCCGGGCGGGTCGGGCCATCCGGGAAGGTCTACGGACTGGACATGACGCCGGAGATGCTGGAACTGGCCCGGACCAACCAGGCGGAGGCCGGGGTCGAGAACGTCGAGTTCCTACTCGGGACCATCGAGGACATCCCGCTGCCCGACGGGACGGTGGACGTGATCATCTCCAACTGCGTGATCAACCTGTCGGCGGACAAGGACCGGGTGCTGCGTGAAGCCCACCGGGTCCTTCGCCCAGGCGGGCTGTTCGCCGTCTCCGACGTGGTCCTCCGACGGCCGATCCCGTCGCGGCTCCACGAGCTGATGGCGCTGTGGACCGGGTGCATCGCCGGGGCGTTGGTCGACGCGGACTATCGAGCCAAGCTCGCGGCTGCCGGATTCTCCGACATCGAGATCCAGCCGACGCTGATCCACGATCGGGCGGCGATCGAACGGTGGGCACACGACTTGGAGATCCCCTCGGACATCGACCCGGTCGCCGCACTGGACGAAATGGATGGGGCGGTGGCCAACGCCTTCATCCGGGCCCGGGCCTGACCGTCATCGTCATGGGTACCGACGGCGAGCAGTCCTCCAGCACGACCACGAGGGCTGGGACACCGAATTGGCCGCATTCGACTCGTGCTCCGTGTGAGACTCCCTCGGTGACAGGAGCCACCGAGGTGCGGTTCGCCGGCAAGGACGGCCTCGAGCTGGTCGGCGACCTGCGAGGGGACCCCGGGCAGGCCCCGGTCGTGTTCCTGCACGGCGGCGGGCAGACCCGCCACTCCTGGGGGGCGGCCGCGTCCCGGGTGGCGGAGCTCGGATGGCAGACGCTCACGCTCGACGCACGCGGGCACGGCGAGTCGGCATGGTCCGAGTCCGGTGACTACCGCCTGGAGAGCTTCGCCGAGGACGTCCGCCTGGTCCTCTCCCGGTTCGACGAGCCCCCAGTGCTCGTCGGCGCGTCCCTCGGTGGGTTGACGGCCATCCTGCTGACGGGGGAGCTCGCTCCGGGCGTGGCCCGGGGCGTGGTCCTGGTCGACATCGTGCCCGACATGGAGGAGGCCGGCGCCGAGCGGATCCGGACCTTCATGACCGACCGTGCCACCGCCGGGTTCGCGTCGCTCGATGAGGCCGCGGACGCGGTGGCCGCCTACAACCCGCACCGCTCCCGACCGGATGACCTGGCTGGCCTAGGCAAGAACCTTCGCGAGCGGGACGGCCGGTTCTACTGGCACTGGGACCCGAGGTTCCTCGACCCCTTGCCGGGCAAGGGTCCTGAGGAGATCATGGACGTCCCTCGACTCCACGAGGCCACACGTCGCATGGTCGACGACTTGCCGGTCCTGCTGGTCCGAGGCCGCGCCAGTGACCTGGTGAGCGCCGAAAAGGCCGCTGACTTCTGTGCCCGGTTCCCGACTGTCGAGTTCGTCGACGTCTCCGGTGCCGGACACATGGTGGCCGGAGACAGGAACGACGTGTTCACCTCGTCAGTGGCCAGCTTCCTGCAGGGCCTCGGCGTGATCGTCCGGCCAACTGGTCCGCAGTATCACCGACACCGCGTCGCACGTCGACGAACGTCTCCCGCTGTCACCCCTGACTCGTCGTCATGAGCGCGCGTGAGGGTGACACCGAAGCGCCGGCGGATGGCAGTGTGCGGTCGGCAAGCAGACGTCGGTCGATAGCGCGACACCGAGCCGGCGGTGGGGGATGCCGGGCAGTATCGTCGAGACACGTGCAGCCAGAAGCGTTCACGATCCGGTCTGGAGCACCGTCGTGGCCGAGGTAGGTGGACCGAAGGTCCCCGGGCTCGAGCCGACGTTCCGTCATCTGGACGACCCGGACGTCCCATGGCAACAGGTACGGGCCGTCCGCCTGACCGACGGCACGGTCGCCTCGGTATGGGAGAAGTGGCTGGCCTTCTCCGCTGACCCGGTGTACCTCTCGCTGTACGCCAAGTGGGACCCAGGTGTCATCCAGCGCCGGCACGGGCACCTCAGCCCCCACGTCGTCATGGTCCTCGAGGGGGAGATCCTGTGCGGTGACCGGCGCTGCCCGGCAGGGACCCACATCGAACTCCCACAGGGAGCCGCCTTCGGGCCCTTCGAGGCCGGTCCGGTCGGGGCCGTCCTCTTCGAGGTCATGATGGGTGACCCCCGCGGCTGGGGGGACGACCCGGCGTCGTTCGAGCGCCTTCTCGGTCGGAGGGGTGCTGAGGCGCTCCCCGATCCTGCGATCGAGCTGCCGTCGTGGCTGGAAGATCTGCGTGGACGCTGGGTTGCAGACTGACCGACTCCGAGACATTCGGGGTTCATCGCAACGGGGGATCGGTGGCGATGCATCCGGGCGACCGCCGGAACTGCCCTCCCAGCCGCTGATGGGGGCGCACGTCAGGTGGATGCGCCGAGGAGTAGGTCGAGCCGGAACATGCAGCAGAGGTGCTGGACCATGGCAGCTCAGGAGCCGTGTCGAACCTCCGTCGTGGGCGGTGCCGCCATCGCCTCGCCAACTGGGCGCCACCTGATCGCCACGTGGCCACTGGTGGTCCTGTCCGACGACGGCGGGATGATCGCACGTCGATTCCGAGCCCGGTGGGTACGGAAGGCGTCCGAACTCGTTGCCGGTGGTCACCAGTTGGGCACGGCCTCGGCAGGCAGCCTCGTGTGGTGGTCTGCTCGCAGCGAGGAGGTGTCCCGCGTGAGCGTCTCACAGGGTCGGGACTCCAGTGTGGGAAGCCTCATCATCGAAAGCGCCGATGGTGATGTCTCGTTCGGCGTGTCGGCGCTCTCGGGAGCCGCATCCAGGCAGGGGGTCAGGCTGATCGCTGACGCATTGGAAGGAAGCGGAACCAGGATCGAGATGGTTGATTCGAACTTGTGGGCTCGGACGAAGATGGCACCGATCAAGGGCAGCAATCCGTGGTGGCGCTGGGCTGGGTCCAGAACGTAGATCCAGGGCCAGTACCTACGGGCGTCCTTCGAGTCGTGGCCGACGGCATCGACCCGCCATTCCCTCACCTGCTCCGCATCGAGATTCGGCGGTGTATCGATGATGGCGACGCGGTCACCCATCAACTCGCAGTGGGCGATCATGGCCAGTTGCACAGCCCGGATGGCCTCGAGATCCACCAGCTCGTGCTGGTGGGCCCACGTCAGGTCGGGAACGCTCACCATCGTGATCTCGCCGATCGCCTCCAGTCCGCCGAAGCCCGTCCCGCCGGCCGGGCTGCCCACGAAGTCGGCCGGAACCACACAGGTCGATGCGGGTACCTCGCATCCGGATTGCCTGGCGTTGCCGCGCGTCGTGGCCTCGAGAGCCCGTTCGACACCCGGCACGCCCGTGGGCATCGGAGTTGATCTCCCGTCTCTGCCGACCCTCACCACGTGGCAGGATCCGCCACCGATCAGGAAGTAGCCGTGGACGGCATGGGCGAGGTGGTAGCTCCCGACGAATTGGCCGAAGATCGATGTGTACCGGCTCCAGTCGGTGACCAGCGTGGGGGTGTTCGTCGGCCCACTACCGGACATGCCGACAAGTGCGGCGACCGCAGTGCCCACTCCTTCGACCGGGTGTGCACCGGACTCGTCCGCTTCGACCTGGACACCAGGCGACAGACGCGTCGGCACGAGTAGCTCCTCTGGGCGGGCTCGTCGACTTCGCCCGGCGGCGTCCAAGCACCAGAACGTGGGCAGGAACAGCCGGCAAAGGCCTGGTGGCAGCTCTTGATGGTGAACCCCCCCAGGACCCGAAGTACTGCGCAGAACTGTGCCCGCCTCCGCAATCAGCTCTGCGCGCCGAGGGCTGCGACAGGCTTGCCCGTACTCAGCCTGGGGGGAGCTGAGAACGGCTTGGATGTGCTCGGCCTCCCGAGCCGAGGGCGCATGGCGATCGACGGCTCGGGTAGACAGGTTGAGGGCGTGGGTGGAATCCCCCACTGGGCCCGATAGTGGAGTGGCCGGGAACAATCGGAGCACACCCCCGTCCCCGGTCACCACGAATGGAGAACATGAGCAACACCATCGATGCGAGTGACATCGCCGCAGCGGCCCGACAGCTCGCCTCCGTTGTCACCACCACCCCGCTGCACGAGTCAGCGCGACTGACCGCTGCGGTCGGATGTCCCATCTGGCTCAAGCGCGAGGACCAACAGGTGAGCCGGTCCTACAAGCTCCGTGGGGCGTTCACCCTCATCTCCTCGCTCTCCGAAGCCGAACGGGCCCTCGGGGTCGTCTGTGCCAGCGCCGGCAACCATGCGCTCGGCGTCGCCTACAGCTGCCAACTCCTCGGAGTTCGCGCCCGCGTCTTCCTGCCCACGACCACGCCTCGCCAGAAGCGCCAACAGATCATGGCGATCGGCGGTGACCTCGTGGAGACCATTGTGACGGGACACTCCTACGGCGAAGCAAGCGTCTCGGCGAAGGCCGACTGCGCGGCCACTGGCGCGATCTACGTCCATTCGTTCGACGATTCGCGCACGATCGCAGGTCAGGGGACTGTGGCCGTCGAGATCACCGACCAGATGCAGGACCCGGTCGGGACACTCCTGGTCCCCATCGGGGGCGGAGGGCTGGCCGCCGGAGTTGCCATCTGGTTTTGCACGCACTCGCCGCAGACACGCATCATCGGCGTCGAGCCGGGCGGCTCCGCCGGCATGACCGCAGCGCTCCGGGCCGGGCACCCGGTGACGATCGAATCCACCGATCGCTTCGCTGAGGGCGCCGCCGTCGAACGGGTCGGTGATCTCACGTTCCCCCTCGTCCGTGACCTGGTCGACGACGTGGTCGTCGTGCCCGAGGGGGCCATCGCCACCGAGATGCTCGATCTGTACCAGGTCGACGGCATCATCACCGAGCCCTCCGGCGCCCTGGCCACCACAGCAGCGCGTCTCCGCCTCGACCACCCGCCGATCAGCCCGGTCGTCTGCGTGATCTCCGGCGGGAACAACGATGTCAGCCGATATGCCGAGACGATCGAGCGCTCCCTCGTCCACGAAGGGCTCCGCCACTACTTCCTGGTGACCTTCCCCCAGGAGCCCGGTGCGCTCCGGCGCTTCCTCGACGCAGTGCTGGGGGAAGGTGACGACATCATCCTGTTCGAGTACGGCAAGAAGTCCAACAAGGACACCGGGCCCGCCCTGGTGGGCATCGAGCTCGAGCAGGCCTCGGACCTAGCGGGCTTGCTTGCCCGCATGAACGAGAGTCCCCTGTCGATCGAGCGCGTACCCCCGGACTCGCCTCTCTCGTTGTTCCTCACCTAGCGAAGCTGCGCAGCCGGATCGTCGCATTCAGCAAGGGCAACAGAGGACTCCGGTTCTCGTCCTACAGGCGATCCCGGGCATGTCGCGCTTGGGGGCGTGAACCGGCCCGGGATCCCCGGAGGCTCTGAGGTGAGGCACCTCGTCACCAAAGGTTTCCCGAATGTTTGGGATCCGTTGTCGTGATCGGAGGTCTGCGCTGATAGAACGTGGTTAGTCCATGGGACCGGTTCCCGGTGCACAGCGGATCCTGGAGTTGCCGTGGCCTCGCGCCCCCTCCTGGCGCGAGGGCGTGGAGGCTGTTCCTCCGCACTCCTGCTCCAGGATGAACAGTGATGCTCCAGGATGAACAGTGAGGCCGCCATGCCGGGCACGCCAACGCAATCGGGGCAGTTCCGACCACGGGGAAGGCGTCAGCGTCCACTGGGGCGTGGGCGACATCGCCGTCTGCACGGGCGGGTTGTCCCCCGACTCGAGTTCGCGTAGAGGATCCGGCCCGGAAGGTCGGCAACGAGAAGGTATCCGAACACCAGGCCGGAGAGCGCCACCATGTCGACATCATCGCCCGGACCTCGACGGAGAACCTCCGACCGACCGACCGCACGTCCGGATGCCGAGCTGGATTCCATCAGTGTCAGGCTCGAGGACCTGGAGCGCAGCGTTCTCCGGTCGGAGAAGAGCCACGCGAGGGACATTGCCGCGGTGCGGCCGGAGCACCGGCAGGACGCCCTCAACCTCGTGCACTATCTGGCACTGCGGCGAGCCGACCTGCGGCCCTTGCAGCACCTCCTGGGTGAGTACGGCCTCTCGTCACTCGGCCGATGCGAGCCCCATGTGCTCGCCACCATCCAGAGCACCTGGGCCGCTCTGCACCATCAAGCACCTCGTGCCGGGGCCTCTCCAGTGGACTTCGAGGAGGACCGCGGTGCGCTCGATCGGAATACCGACGCTCTGTTCGGGCCCAGGCCGCACGGACGGGTGCCCCGCATCATGGTGACGTTCCCCAGCGAAGCGGCCGACGACTACGAGTTGGTGCGGCACCTGGTGGCCAAGGGGCTGGACGTGGCCCGGATCAACGGCGCCCACGACGGCCCGGACGAATGGGAGCGTATGTCGCGCCACGTCCGTCGGGCCTCAGAGGAGACCGGACGCCCCTGCCGGATCTCGATGGACCTCCCCGGGCCCAAGCTACGGACTGGGCCCCTTCAGGACGGGCCCCGCGTCGTGAGACTGCGACCGGAACGCGACGCGCGTGGCGTGCCGTGCTCCCCGGCACGGGCGGTGCTCGGGTCGTGGCCTGGCCCACCTGGCAGCGGCGTGACGCTGCCCATCGACCGGGACTGGGTAGCCCGCCGCCGGCCGGGGGACCTCGTCATCCTGAAGGACACTCGGCACTCGGCCCGTTCCTTCCACGTCAACGGGGTCGGCCCCGACGGATGCGTGGTGGAGGCGTGGAACACCACCTACGTGGAGACCGGGACGGCGCTCTCCTGCGACGGCGACGTGGCGCGCGTTGGTCCCCTGCCAGCCGTCGCCCAGTTCCACCTGCTGCGGGTCGGTGACGGACTGACCTTGACCCGCAACCTCGACCCTGCCGCCCCGTGGCGGCACGGACAGCCTGCCGGCGCCCGGATCGGGTGCACGCTCCCGGTGGTGTTCGACGTGGCGAGATCCGGGCAGCGCGTCCGGTTCGACGACGGGAAGATCACCGGCGTGATCGAGTCCGTCAGCACCGACGAGGTGCACGTCCGGATCGTCGATGCCTCGCCCGGCGGGTCGAAGCTCCGGAGCGAAAAGGGCATCAACCTGCCCGAAACCACGCTCCCCGTCCCCGTGGTGACCGAGGCCGACCTGCCCCTGCTCGAGATCGCCTCAGTGCACGCGGACATGGTTGCCCTCTCGTTCGTGCGTGACGAGCACGATGTGGACCTCCTGCACGACTTCCTGGACCGCGTCGGGGCCGGTCACCTGGGCGTCATCGTGAAGATCGAGACGAAGGGGGCCTTCGCCCGGTTGCCAGGGATCCTCCTGCGAGCCATGAGATCGTCGCTGGTCGGCGTCATGATCGCTCGGGGGGACCTTGCCGTTGAAGCGGGCTACGAGCGCCTGGCGGAGATGCAGGAGGAGATGCTGTGGATCTGCGAGGCCGCGCACCTCCCGGTCATTTGGGCCACCGAGGTCCTCGATCAGTTGGCGCGCACCGGACGGCCGTCGCGTGCCGAAGGCACTGACGCGGCGATGGCCCAGCGGGCCGAGTGCGTCATGCTCAACAAGGGCCCGCACGTCGACACCGCCATCGAGGTCCTCGACGACATCCTCCGGCGGATGGCTGGCCACCAGCGCAAGAAATCGGCCCAGCTGCGGCCGCTGCAGAGCTGGGCTGACAGCTGGTGATCGGAGGTGTCGGCCCGTCGATGCCAAGGTGCGGCGCGCAACGGCATGGGTAAGACTCAAGAAATGGCTGACAAGATCATCGCCTACTTCTCCATGGAAGTCGCCTTGACCGACGAGATCCCGACGTTCAGCGGGGGTCTCGGCGTGTTGGCGGGGGACTTCCTGCGATCTGGCGCCGACATGGGAGTGCCTCTGGTCGGGGTCACGCTCCTCTATCATTATGGGTTCTTCAGGCAGGGTCTCGACAAGGCGGGACGGCAGCGAGAGCGAGCGGTCCGCTGGACACCTGATGACTACCTGGAGCGGCTCGACGCACGTGTCACCGTGACGGTCGGAGGTCGATCCGTCGTCGTCGGGGTGTGGCGACACGTGCTCCAGGGGATCGACGGGTTCGTCGTCCCCGTCTACTTCCTCGACACGCAACTGCCCGAGAACGCGAGCGCCGACCAGGGCATCACCGACCGGCTCTACCTCGGCACACCGGTGGAGCGGCTGCTCCAGGAGGCCGTCCTGGGACTGGCGGGCCCGGCCATGCTCCGAGAGCTCGGGCACGCGGACATCGCCACCTTCCACATGAACGAAGGTCACGCCGCCCTGGTGCCGGTGGCACTCCTCTCGGACGAGATGGACGCACCCTTGGCCGACGCATCGCCCGCCGACCTCGAGGCCGTCCGGGACCGCTGTGTGTTCACGACCCACACACCGGTGCCGGCCGGCCACGACGTGTTCACGCCAGAGGTAATGGAGGACGTCCTCGGGGGTGACCTGTCCGACGGGCTCCGGGCGCTCGCCTGTCTGGAGGACGGTTCCCTGAACATGACGGTGCTCGGGATGCACTTCTCCAGCTTCGTCAACGGGGTGGCCCAACGCCACGGCGAGGTCTCGCGGGCGATGTTCCCCCAGTACCGGATCGACGCAATCACCAACGGGGTGCACGTCCCCACCTGGGTGGCCCCCAGCACCGCCCGCCTCTTCGATCGCCACCTGCCCCGGTGGCGCCACGACAGCACGATGCTGCGCTATGCAGGGTGCATTCCGCTCGAGGAGATCGCCGCTGCCCATGCCGAGGCAAAGCAGATCCTGTTCGACGAGGTGGCGCGGCGCGGCGGGATCGATCTGGACCCGGGGGCCCTCACCCTGGGGCTGGCCCGGCGGGCCACCCCCTACAAGCGCAACGACCTGATCCTGGCCCGGCCCGACCAGCTGCGGGCGCTGGTCGAGGAGGTCGGGCCCGTCCAGGTCGTCTTCAGTGGCAAGGCCCACCCCTCCGACGCAGCCGGCAAGGCGCTGATCGCCAGGATCGTTGCCAGCGCGAAGGAGGTCGCTGACGTCGTGTCGATCGCCTACCTGGAGGACTACGGGATGAGTCTGGCCTCACTCCTCGTGGCCGGAGTGGACGTGTGGCTGAACACCCCGGTGGCTCCGCATGAGGCCTCGGGGACCAGCGGGATGAAGGCTGCCCTCAATGGCGTACCCAGCCTCAGCATCCTTGACGGCTGGTGGATCGAAGGGTGCATCGAAGGGGTGACCGGCTGGGCGATCGGCACCGACCGGGGTGCGGGGGCCGCCGCCGCCGACGGCGACCCTGCGGTCGACGCCGCCGACGGAGCCGAGCTGCACCGTGTGCTGATCGAGTTGGTGGCCCCCCTCTACTACCAGCACCCCGACGCGTTCGCAGCTGTCCGCCGTTCCGCCATGGCCTTGAACGGCTCGTTCTTCACCACCCAGCGGATGATGACCGAGTACGCGGCCCGCGCCTACCGACGCACCGGCCACCCCAGTGCCTGAGCCCACCGGACCGAGGGCCAGGCCGGCCGCTGACCTCCCCAAGACCTTCGGCCGGGCCCGACCTGTCATCACCGGCGTCCGACCGACCGTCGACGACGGCCACTATCCGGCGAAGGGAGCCGTCGGAGAGCGTGTCGCGGTGGAAGCCGACATCTTCGCCGACGGCCATGACGAGCTCTCGGCCCATGTCCGCTTCCGCCACGAGGCCGGAGTGCCGTGGGAGACGGCTCCCCTCGAACCCGTCGGCAATGACCACTGGCAAGGCGAGTTCCCGGTGCTCCGGACCGGACTCCACCACTTCTGCATCCGTGCAACCGTCGACCGGTTCGGCACGTGGCTCAAGGACCTCCAGGCCAGGGCCGGCGCCGGCCAGGATCTCTCCGTCGAACTCGTCGTCGGCGGCGCCCTGGTCGGCCAGGCGGCTGCCCGGGCGAAGGGCGTCGACCGGCGTCGGCTGGCCGAGCTCGCCGACCGGCTTCACCGGACAGCTGAGGTCACGGGAGGCGCTGCCGGCCTCGACGTGGCCTCGGACCCGGAGCTGCGCGAGCTGATGGTGCGTCATCCGGACTTCCGCCCGTCCGCCCGGTCCAAGGTGTACAGAGTCGACGTGGAGCGGGCCCGCGCCCGCTTCAGCAGCTGGTACGAACTCTTTCCCCGGTCCGCCTCCACGGACCCGTCCCGGCCCGGCACCCTGGACGACGTTCGGGCTCGCCTACCCTACGTGGCCCGGCTCGGCTTCGATGTCCTCTACCTCCCCCCGGTTCACCCCATCGGGACCACGGTGCGCAAGGGGCCCAACGGTGCGGCCGAAGCAGGTCCGGGCGATCCCGGCAGCCCCTGGGCGGTCGGTGCTGCAACAGGGGGCCACACCGACGTGCATCCCGACCTCGGCACGGTGGCCGACTTCGACCGGCTGGTGGAGGCGGCCTCGGCCGAGGGCATCGACATCGCTCTCGACCTGGCCTTCCAGTGCTCGCCGGACCACCCCTGGGTCACCGACCATCCCGACTGGTTCCGCAAGCTCCCCGACGGCACGATCCGCACCGCCGAGAACCCGCCGAAGCGGTACGAGGACATCTACCCGCTCGATTTCGAGACGTCGGACTGGCGCCGGCTGTGGGACGCCCTCCGCGACGTCGTCGAGTTCTGGATCGGCCACGGCGTCCGGGCGTTCCGGGTGGACAATCCCCACGCCAAGCCGCTGCGCTTCTGGGAGTGGCTCATCGCCAACGTCCGGTCGGAGCATCCCGAGGTGATCATGCTCGCCGAAGCGTTCACCCGACCCCGGATCATGGAGCACCTGGCCAAGGTGGGCTTCACCCAGTCGTACACGTACTTCACCTGGCGGACCACCGCCCGGGAGCTCGAGGAGTACCTGACCGAGCTGACCCGCAGCCCGACGGCCGACTACTTCCGTCCCAACTTCTGGCCCAACACCCCGGACATCCTCCACGCGTCCCTCCAGAACGGCGGCCGGCCGGCCTTCATCGCCCGGTTCGTCCTCGCGGCAACCCTGGCCGCCAGCTACGGGATCTACGGCCCCGCCTTCGAGCTGGTCGAACACGAGCCGCGCCATCCCGGGTCCGAGGAGTACCTCGACTCGGAGAAGTACCAGGTCCGCCACTGGGACCTCGATCGCCCGGACAGCCTGGCCGACCTGGTGGCCCGGGTCAATGCCATCCGCCGTGAGTTCCCGGCCCTCCAGCAGAATCGCACGCTGAGGTTCCACCACGTCGACAACGACCAACTCCTCGCCTACTCGAAGACGAGCGATGCCGGGACCGACGGGAGCGGTCGCACGGGCCCGATCCTCATGGTCGTCAACCTCGATCCCGAGGTGGCTCAAGCCGGCACCGTCCACCTCGACCTGGACGCGCTCCGGCTGGACCCGAGCGAGGCGTTCGTCGTCCACGATCTCCTCACCGACGCCCGCCACGAGTGGAGCGGTGCCGACAACTTCGTCCGCCTCGATCCGAAGATCCTTCCGGCGCACGTCTTCCATGTCGAGCCCCTCGCCAGTCGGGTGCCGTGACTACGACGGGCGTCCCGGTGCCCGGGACGGCACGCCAGGCGTTCGCGTCGGTCCCGGTCGGGGACACCTGCCCCCGTGGCACCGCCCGGTGACGGCCGCAGGGCAGGCACCGTCCCGCGAGGACGGCGCACTCCACAGGCTGGCCGGCCGCCACGGGGTCCAGGTGGACCACGAGACCCAGGACCACGGACGGACCCGGGTGACCGACGAATCCCTCGTGGCGGTGCTGGCAGCCCTCGGGGTCCCCATCAGCCACCCTGGACAGGCGACCGAGCTGCTGGCGGCGGACCGAGCCGAGGCGCGGCCGCTGGAGCCCGTCCTCGTCCACCGACCCGGCGACCGAGCCGCACACAGCCTCATCCTTCCCGCGGCCGTCGACCCGGACCGGGTGCGGCTGACCGTCCACCTCGAGGACGGCCCCGCCGTCATGCGGCCGCTCCGTCCGCTCCTCGGCGACCCGACCCGTGCCGAGCGAATCGATGGCGTCGGACGGACCCGGTACCGAATCGGGCTGACCGACTCCCTCGTCCCCACCACCGGCTACCACCGGCTGGAGGTGGAGGGCCCGGGCGTTGTCGCTTCGGCCCTCCTGATCTCGGCGCCGCCGCGCTGCCCCGGACCCGGTCGCGGGTGGGGTGTCTTCGCCCCGCTCTACGCCGTGCGGACGGGGGCCGACTGGGGGGTGGGCACCTTTCGGGAGCTGGCCGAACTCGGCGACTGGGTCAGCGGGCTCGGTGGGGCGTTGGTGGGCACGCTGCCCCTCAACGCAGCGTTCCTCGACGGTCCCGTGGTGGATACGAGCCCCTACCGGCCTGCTAGCCGACTCGCCTGGAACGAGCTCTACGTGGACATCGAGCGCCTTCCCGAACTCGAGATCTGCCCTGAAGCCCGTGAACTCCTGGCGTCAGCCGGCTTCCAACGTCGTCTGGCCCGGTTCCGGTCGGCCCCCAGGTCCGATCCGGCTGGCATCCTGGCTGCCAAGCGCCAGGTCCTGGAGCTACTGTCCGAAGCCCTGGCCGCCAGCCCCTCGTCGCGCCGCAGTGCCCTCGAGGCCTTCCTGGCGGCCCGGCCCGAGGTGGAGGGCTACGCCAGGTTCCGAGCGGCCATGGAGACCCTGGGTCGACCGTGGCCCGCATGGGACGGAGCGGGTGCCGGCCGGACCCCGCGGGGCGCCACCGAGGAACGCCGGGTCCGCTACCACTGCTACGCGCAGTGGGTCGCCGACACCCAATTGGCCGAGGCCGCCGGCCACTGCGGGCTGTACATGGATCTCCCGGTGGGTGTCCATCCGGACGGCTTCGACGCCTGGTGGCGTCCCCGGGCGTTCGCCACCGGAGCCACCGGTGGCGCCCCGCCGGACAGCTTCCAGTCGGCCGGCCAGGACTGGGCCATCAACCCCCTCCACCCTGAGGGGGTCCGTGAGGACGAGTACCGCTATCCGATCGCCTACCTCCGCCACGCGATGCGCTACGCCGCAGCGGTTCGAATCGACCACGTGATGGGTCTCCACCGGCTCTGGTGGATCCCCAATGGCCTGACCCCGACAGAAGGGGCCTACGTCAGCTATCGGGCCGAGGAGCTCCGAGCCGTCACCGTCCTCGAAGCGGCTCGGGCCGGCGTGGCCGTGGTCGGGGAGGACCTCGGCACGGTGGACCCGGCAGTCCGCTCCGCCATGCGGCGGGACGGGATGCTCCGCTGTCACGTCCACCAGTTCGCCGCGACCCCCGACGACCCGGTTCCCGACCCGCCGCCGGACTCCATAGCGTCGCTCGGCACCCACGATCTCCCGTCGTTCGCCGCCTGGTGGGCGGGCCTCGACATCGAGGAACGGCTGCGTCAGGGGAACGACCCCTCGGGACCCGCACCGACGGAGCGAGGGGAACGGGCCACCCTGCGGGCCGCGGTGGAGGGGCGCCTGGGCCGGCCGGCCTCGCCGCGCCAAGCGCTCGAGTTCCTCCTCCTCCACCTGGCCAGAGGCCCGGGCTGCCTCGTCCTCGTCGACCTCGAAGACCTCTGGCTCGAGACGGAACCGCAGAACCGGCCGGGGACCGGGCCCGACGAGGGCAACTTCCGGCGACGGTGGGCACGGCTCTGGCCGGACGATCTCCGGCCCTCGGACCGGTGGCCGACGGTCGTCCTGCAGCACGTCGACGGAGCACGGCGGGCCGGCCCCGGCACGCCTGCTCCGCAACCAGGGGAGAGTCCATGGTAGACAGCCGGATCATGGATCCAGCGAAGGTCGACCGGTGAGCGCTCGACGGGGTCGCCATGGTCCGGATGCGTCCGCGGTTCCCTCCTGGTCGCTGACCGATGACGATCTCCACCTGTTCAACGGTGGGACTCATCGGCGCATGGGGGAGAAGCTCGGTGCCCATCCCCTGGGTCCCGACGGGACCGGATTCGCCGTGTGGGCCCCCGGCGCGCGGAGCGTCAGCGTCATCGGGGAGTTCAACGGCTGGGACCCCGGAACCGACCCCCTCCACCCCCGTGCCTCCTCGGGGATCTGGGCCGGTGTCATCCCTGACGCGGCCCCGGGGCATCGCTACAAGTTCGCAGTCACCACCGAAGCCGGTGTGCTCCTCGAGAAGGCAGACCCCTACGCCGCCGCCTGCGAGTGCCCTCCAGCGACCGCCTCGGTGGTCTGGGACCTCGACTACGACTGGGGAGACTCGGAGTGGATGGCCCACCGCGCCGGCACCGCCACCGTCGATGCCCCGGTCTCCGTGTACGAGGTCCATCTCGGTTCGTGGATGCGGTCCCCCGAGCGACCGGGCGAGTTGCTCCGCTACGAGGAGCTCGCCCCCCTCCTCATCCGTCACGTGGTGGAGACCGGCTTCACCCACGTCGAGTTCCTCCCTCTCATGGAGCACCCCTTCTACGGGAGCTGGGGCTACCAGACCACCGGCTACTTCGCCCCGACGGCCCGCTACGGGACCCCGCAGGGACTCATGTCGTTGATCGACCAGCTGCATCAGGCCGGGATCGGTGTGCTCCTCGACTGGGTGCCCTCGCACTTCCCCACTGACGCCTTCGCCCTCGGGGACTTCGACGGCACCCATCTCTACGAGCACGCAGACCCGCGCCAGGGCTTCCATCCCGACTGGAGGAGCTACATCTTCAACTACGGGCGCAACGAGGTGCGCAGCTTCCTGCTCTCCTCGGCTGAGCACTGGCTGTCGACGTACCACGCGGACGGGCTGCGAGTCGACGCCGTGGCCTCCATGATCTATCTCGACTACTCCAGGAAGGCGGGAGAGTGGATCCCCAACCGCTTCGGCGGCCGCGAGAACCTCAACGCCGTCGAGTTCCTCAAGCAGTTGAACATCGGGGTCTACAGTGACCACCCTGACACCGAGACCATCGCCGAGGAGTCGACGGCCTGGCCAGGGGTGTCCCGTCCGACGGAATCCGGGGGCCTCGGCTTCGGCTACAAGTGGGACATGGGTTGGATGAACGACACCCTGGCCTACTTCCGCCTGGACCCCGTGCACCGCAGCCATCACCACGACCAACTGACCTTCCGGGGCCTCTACGCCTTCTCGGAGAACTACGTCCTGCCCCTGTCGCACGACGAAGTGGTGCACGGCAAGGGGTCCCTCCTCGGGGCCATGCCCGGCGACGACTGGCAGAAGTTCGCCAACCTCCGCCTCCTCTACGGCTACCAGTACGCACAGCCGGGGAAGAAGCTCCTCTTCATGGGCGATGAGCTCGGACAGTGGCGGGAGTGGAGTCACGAACGCCCTCTGGACTGGCACCTCCTCGACTACGCGCCCCATGCCGGGCTGCTGCGCTTCGTGTCCGACCTCAACCGGGTCTACCGGGACGAGCCCGCACTGCACGAGCTCGATGCCGATTCCTCCGGCTTTGCGTGGGTCCAGGAGGACGACGCCGGGCAGTCAACCCTGAGCTTCCTCCGGCGCTCGAGCCACGGCGACGCCGTCCTGGCGGTCTGCAATTTCACCCCGTTGCCCCGCCCCGGGATGGTGCTCCGAGTGCCTGCGGGTGGGTGCTGGCGGGAGATCCTCAACAGCGATGCCGAGTTCTACGGGGGGAGCGGCATCGGCAACCTGGGTGGGGTCGAGGCTGAGCCCGTCGCCGGGGACGGCTGGCCATGGGCCCTGCAGGTGACCGCCCCCCCGCTGGGCATGCTGCTGCTCCGCCACGAGGGTCCCGGGGGGTCCTGACCATGCGGATCTGGCCTGGATCGTCCCATCCACTGGGCGCCACCTGGGACGGAGAGGGCGTCAACTTCGCCCTCTTCTCCAGGCATGCCACCGCTGTCGAGCTCTGCATCTTCGACGGCCCCGACGACGCCGTCCCGGTGGAGACGGTGCCCATGCCCCCGGCCTCCGACTGGGTATGGCGCTGCTATCTCCCCGACATCCGTCCGGGGAGCCTCTACGGCTACCGCGTGGACGGCCCGTGGGATCCGGAGAACGGGCACCGGTTCAACAAGGCCAAGCTCCTGATCGACCCTTATGCCAAAGCGGTGAGCGGCCCCGTCCGGTGGAGCGAGGAGATCTTCGGCCACAGCTCGACGGGGCCCGACAACGACCTCGTCCTCGACCCCCGGGACTCGGCCGCCGGGATGCCGAAGTCCGTCGTGGTCGATCCGGCCTTCACCTGGGGCGGGGACACCGCGCCGCGCACACCCTGGAACCGCACCGTCATCTACGAGTGCCACGTCCGGGGGATGACCATGACCCACCCGGGAGTGCCCGAGCATCTCCGCGGTACGTTCCTGGGCCTCTGCTCCGACCCCATCGTCGATCACCTCCTGGGACTCGGGGTCACGGCAGTGGAGCTGATGCCCATCCACCAGTTCGTCGCCGACCGCCATCTCGTGGAACAGGGCCTGACCAACTACTGGGGCTACAACTCCCTTGCCTACCTGGCCCCACACGTGGGCTACGCATCGAGAGGACTCGGCCAGCAGGTCAGCGAGTTCAAGTCGATGGTGAAGACCTTCCACCGGGCAGGCCTCGAGGTCATCCTCGACGTGGTCTACAACCACACGGGCGAGGGCAGCCACCTCGGCCCCACGCTGTCGCTCCGAGGCATCGACAACTCCGTCTACTACCGACTCCAGCGCGACGACAAGCGGCACTACGTGGACTTCACCGGCACCGGCAACAGCCTCGACATCACCCATCCGCGGACCATCGCGCTCATCATGGACAGCCTCCGGTATTGGGTGACCGACATGCATGTGGACGGGTTCCGCTTCGACCTGGCACCGGTCCTCTTCCGGGGGCTGGAGGAGGGCAGGCGCAGCGCCTTCTTCGAGGTCATCCAGCAGGACCCGGTCCTGCGGCAGGTGAAGTTGATCGCCGAGCCCTGGGATGTGGGCCCCGACGGCTATCAGCTGGGCCGGTTCCCGCCGGGCTGGGCCGAGTGGAACGGCGCGTTCCGGGACTGCGTCCGTCGGTTCTGGCGGGGAGATGCCGGGATGATCCCCGAACTGGCCTCCAGGCTCACCGGCTCCAGCGACATCTACGCCCCGAGCGGCCGACAGACCTATGCCAGTGTCAACTTCGTGACCTGCCACGACGGTTTCACGCTCTCCGACCTGGTCAGCTACGCCGAGCGCCACAACGAGGCCAACGGCGAGGGCAACCGGGACGGGTCCGACGGGAACTTCAGTTGGAACTGGGGCGTCGAGGGACGCACCGAGTCCCACCGGATCAACCGCCTCCGCGAACGGAGCAAGCGGAACATGCTGGCCACGGTCTTCCTGTCCCAGGGGGTTCGGATGCTCCTCGGCGGTGACGAGTTCGGCAGGAGCCAACAGGGGAACAACAACGCCTACTGCCAGGACAACGAAGTCAGCTGGCTGAACTGGGATCTCGACGACGCGGGCGTCGACCTCCTCGCCTACGTGCGGAAGCTGATCCACATCACCAAGGACAATCCCGTGCTACGCCATCGCGGGTTCTTCGACGGTCAGGCGTTCACCCCGGGCGGCACCAAGGACCTCACGTGGATCCGGTCGGACGGAGAGGAGATGACCGAGTCCGAATGGTCCGACCACGAGCTCCACTCGATCGGCATGCTGCTCTCGGGCCGGGCCATCGACGACGTCGACCACCGGGGCCGGCCGATCTATGGGGACACCATGCTCCTACTGCTCAACGCAGGCCACCGTTCACGGTCCTGCACCTTGCCCCGCATGGAATGGCCGGGGATCTGGGAGGAGCTCCTCAACACGGCCCGTCCCGACGGCATCCGGCGTGTCCGAGGTCCCGTGGTGAACCTCGTGGCCCACTCGGTCATGCTGATGCGGCACTCCGACCACCCGGCGAGCTGACCCCGCCGTGCCCCCGTGCCGCTCGGATTGGGGGTCAGGCGTCTCCGGGCGGCGGATCTGATGCCGGCCGAGCAGTGTCGTTGTCACCTGAAGTTCACCCAAGCGATCGACGTCTTGCCTGACGGCGGCAGCTCCCGGAGGACGTGTGACGCAAGGCCCTTGTCGGCCACCCTTCCGTCATCCACACTTTGGATGATGCCTAGGTTCGAACTGCCATGAAGATCGCCATCCTGAGCCGGGAGTACCCGCCCGCCATCTACGGGGGTGCCGGAGTGCACGTCGAGCACTTGGCAGCCGAGCTGAGCCTCGTCACCGACGTCGAGGTCCACTGCTTCGGTCGGGAGCGTCCGGCGTCGGACAGGCCTCGAGTCGTCGCCTACGAACCCTGGGATCGCCTCCGGGGGGAGGATCGCCACCTCGACGTACTCCGTACGCTGTCTGTGGACCTGGCCATGGCGGCTGGGCTGGACGGGGTGGACGTCGTCCACAGCCACACCTGGTACACCAACCTCGCCGGGCACCTGGCCAAATTGCTCCATGACGTCCCGCACGTGGTGACCGTCCACAGCCTCGAGCCCAAGCGGCCGTGGAAGGTGGACCAGCTCGGTACCGGGTATCGCCTGTCAAGCTTCAGCGAGAAGGTCGGGATCGAGTCGGCGGACGCTGTCATTGCTGTATCGACTGCGGCAGCCCAGGACATCATGGAGTGCTACCCGGCAATCGATCCTGAGCGGATCAGCGTGATCCACAATGGAATCGATCTCGATGCCTGGCACCGCGACCCGGGGACCGACTTCATCGATTCCGTCGGTATCGATCCCAGTCGTCCGATCGTGTTGTATGTCGGGCGTATCACTCATCAGAAGGGCATCACCCATCTCCTCGACGCAGGCCGCCAGCTCGACCCGTCGGCCCAACTCGTGCTGCGGGCCGGGCCGGCCGACACCCCGGATCTGGCCGATCAGGTGGCCGACCAGGTCAGAGACCTGGCGGAGAAGCGAAGCGGGGTGATCTGGATCAGGGAATCCCTCGACCTTCGCCAGCTCAACCAGCTCTTGAGTCACGCCACCGTCAGTTGCTGCCCGTCCGTCTACGAGCCGTTCGGTCTGGTGAACCTGGAGGCCATGGCATGTGGGGTGCCGGTCGTGGCCTCGGCGGTGGGTGGCATCCCCGAAATCGTCGACGACGGGGTGACCGGCATCCTGGTGCCCTTCGAGCCGGTGAGTGCGAGTGACGGCGACCCGGCGAACCCGGAACGGTTCGCTGCCGACCTGGCCGACGCAATCAACAAACTGGTCGCGGACCCTGGGCGTGCCGCCGCAATGGGTCTGGCCGGCCTCAGGCGGGTCGTGGAGACCTTCAGCTGGTCCGCCATGGCGCAGCGCACGGTCGAGCTCTACCGGGGCCTGGCGGCCGGTGCAGGGTGATCGCAGGCAGTCTCCGAGCAGGAGGGGGCGCCAGCGCACCCGTCGGGAATTGGGCCCGGGCGCCCGCCCCCGCATCGACCGTGGTCAGGCCATGTGGCCGATGAAGGTGGAGTGAACGGGCCCAACGGATCGTCTCTCGAGGGTCCCGCCTGGCCGGAGTGCCCCAATGACCCTGCGGGTCACTCCAGCTGGTGACGCTTGGGACTGGACTCGTGAGTCAGCTGGGGATGTGGACTGGAGGCCGCGGTGATCAGCTCTGCTGGGCCGCCGGGTGCAGGACGAAGAGCCGCGGGATGCGGTCGCCGCACCGCTCGAGGTAGTCCGCGTAACCGGGGTAGATGGCGCAGAACTGAGGCCAGAGCCGATCCCACGTCGGCTGGTCTGCGAGCTCCGACTCGACCGCCAGGCGGACTGCCCCCACCTCGATCTCGGCGTCGGGATGAACCACGAGATTGGCCGTCCACGCCGGGTGACGGAACTGGCCGAAGTTCGTACCCACGACGACGACGTCGTTGCCGTCACGTACGTCGAGGAGTGCTGACGACCTTGGGAGTCCGGAACGGGCGCCGATGGTGTCGAGGATCAGGGCGGGCATGCCGTAGATCCGTGGAATTGCACGTCCCTTGGTCTTGCGCATCAACCATGGGTCGACCTTCGTGCCAACTCTCGGTTAGGCACCGGCGAAGTACTTCGAGCGCCCGAGTACCCGCATCGCGCTCGTGATGGGAGTATCCCGAAGAGTCAATTCGTACGCAGCGATCGCTCCGAGGCGCTGTTCCATGACCGATAGCGCAATGGACATACCGCGTACTAGCACGACGAGATCTCTGATTGCCGGTGGAGCACAGCTGCCTTCCCCAAGGACTCGTGTCTTCAGCTGGTGCAGGTTGGGACAAGCCGATGATGCGTGGGCAACTGGTGAGGGTGACGAGGAGGTCCCTGACACCTCGCGAACCCGCTCGTCGCCGTCAGGGACTCGTGCTCCCTCTGTGACAGCGTACACTCCTCGGGCAGCCCGGTCCCATGACCACTTCGGATCTTCTTCGAGCGGCGCGGACCGGCCTATCAGTCCAGCCGGGGCTTTCACATGGTCCAGGGCAGCGGCACCAACGACGTTGACGTCATCGTCGTCGGGGCGGGATACGGCGGTGCAGCGGTGGCGGCGCTCGGTGCCGACCAGGGCAAACGAGTTGCCCTCCTCGACAAGACGCCCCGTGCGGGCGGCAAGACCCAGACGCTCGATGGCAAGGGCTATCGATACGAGATGTTCGGGGTGGTCCATCTCGTCGGCTGCGATGACGGTGGTCGGGGTTCCGGAACCCACCAGGCGGTCGACTCGGGTTTCAACGTCGCGGCAATGCTGGCCGAGGACTTGGCGTAGCCATGGCCTGACGGTGGCGGGCCTCGGTTTTCGACGACAGTCAGCATCTGTCCTCAGCCGGTTGAGTTGAGCACGTGACCGGCCACGCTCAGGGACACCCCGCTGGTGCCTCACCTGACCGAGGTTCCGGCTAGACCGAAGGTGGAGGAGGTGCTGACATGGATGATCCTGTCATTCGGACGCTGTCACTCGGCTTTCCGTGGGTGACCGAAGATCCGTTCCTGTTCTGCGTGCACCACGTGGACCACTATCCCGCCGCCAACGAGCACATGGGGCCGGTTGCCTCCCTCGAGGCGCGAGACATCGGCATGGACTTCTCCGGAGCTGACGGCTGGAGCATGTACCACGGCAGCATCGTCCCCGGCTTTCCGCAGCATCCACACCGGGGATTCGAGACGGTGACATTGATGAGGCAGGGGACGATCGACCACTCGGATTCACTGGGTGCCACGGCTCGATTCGGACGCGGGGACGCACAGTGGCTGACGGCCGGTCGGGGCATCGTCCACTGCGAGATGATGCCGCTCTTGGACCGGACGGGCCCGAACCCTTCGGAGTTGTTCCAGATCTGGCTGAACCTGCCGGCGGACCAGAAGATGGTGGACCCCTACTTCACGATGTTTTGGCGCGAAGCCCTCCCCCAGGTGGTGATCGAGGACGACGCCGGTCGCACCGTCGAGGTGACTGTCGTGGCGGGCCGGTTCGGGGACGTCGTGCCGTTGCCGCCACCTCCTGACTCCTGGGCGTCGCAGCCGGAGTCCGAAGTCGCCATCTGGCAGGCACGGTTCGACCCGGCAGCGCAGTTGACCCTTCCGATGGCTGTTCACTCCGAGACGGTGCGCACCATGTACGTCTTCGCCGGAACGGTCGGCGTCGGCGACAGGATGTTTCCGGCACCGGTCGGGGCAGTGCTTCGCTCAGGTGCCCCGCTGGAAGTCACGGCCGGGAGCGAGGGAGCGGAGGTCCTGATCCTCCAAGGAAGGCCGATCGGTGAGCCGGTTGCTCAGTACGGGCCGTTCGTGATGAACGACCAGGCCGGAGTCGAGCAGGCCTTCAGCGATTATCAGCGAACCGGCTTCGGCGGGTGGCCTTGGGCCACCGATGATCCCGTGCACCCGATGGACGCTGGCCGATTCGCCGTTCACCCGGACGGACATTCGGAACACCCAGACGAGCAGAAGGGAGGCTGATGGGCTCGTAATCGGCGTTCCACCGAATCTCCGGCAAGCCTCAGCTGGGGGAGGCGTGGACCCGGGGTCATCACCGGACGTCAGCTTGGGCAGAGCAACCTATTCGGGTTGACTGCGTAGCAGCGCCCGGAACCGCGCCGCTGCCGGGTAGGCCGTAGGCCCCTTGAACCTCACGAGTTGGCGCTCGACGTAGTCCGGATCGATGGTTGTGCCTGCAGCGACCATTGCCTCGATGTCGACCCAGTCCTTGGGTCGGCCGAACGAGATCTTGAAGACGGCGAGGTCCTCTGGCGACAGGAACTCGAGCTCGTGCCGTTCACCTGCATGCACGAAGGGCTTGGCCACCGCCCGGTTGAGGACGTCTTCGTGGAAGTCATCGAAGGCGAAGAACAGGTCGATGACGACCGTCTCACCGATCTGACGGAGTCTCGTGCCGGCAGCGGGAACCGCTTCGGCCACCATGTCGTTGGCGTGCCATCCGAGAGCGGCGAGGTGACCGAGGAGCGTCGACCTCGACTCGTAGGGGACGCCGACGTTGATGTCGATATCGACCGTGCCTCGAGGCTCTGCGTAGTAGGCGAGTGCCAGTGCACCGCCGAAGACGTGCTTCACGTCCACAGCCGTCAACTCAGCATCGATCTCGAGGATCACGTCTCCGATGGCCCTCATGATTCGACCTTCGACCACCGGAGGGAGTCGGCAAGGGCCAGCACCTGTTCGAGCTTGACCGCTGACAGTTCGTCGTCGTGATGCGGCTCGACCGATGTCGACTGACCGGAGGTAGTTGGAGCCCCGGGACCCGGTCGTGGCTGTTCGTCGGCAAACCGGTCCGCCCCGGGGAGGGGGCAGACGATCCGCCGTTCGCCGGCCGTCGCCTCCAGGAGGTAGCCGCACCCGACAAGAATTCGATTCAACACATCTGCCGAGGGCATCTGCCGGTCGTTCTCGTAGGCAGAGAGATTCGGCTGTTCGATTCCGACGATGCGGGCCAACCCGACCTGGGTCAGCCCCCGGGAGACCCGTGCCTGCCTGATGAATGCTCCGTACACGGCCGATCCAATCGATATTGTTATCGATATAGTACCTCAGGTGGTCGCGGGGATCGACCCGGCTCGGACATCGTCCTCAACTCACCAGGCCGGCGGCTCCTGGTAGCGGTCCTCAGTTGGCGACTCGGGGTGCGAGGCCATGAGACCACCGCTGAGCCACGGGCACGTGAGAGATCCGGCTCGAGCGTTCGCGAAGGTTGCCTGCCTCTGGGGCACATGCGGGGCGCCGACACCGCACCAACCGGCCCCAGTAGGCCGATGTCCATTATCGGCATGTCCGATCGGCACCATGATCCTGATGTGTCGATGCGACCATTTCGACAGCTGTAGCTAGCAAGGGACCACCTCCTGCTAGCGAAGGAGCCCGGGATGCTGGCATCGACGAACGCACGTAGAATCGACGAGCTCGACGTGTTCGTCGACTGCACCAAAGCCCAGCTGCAGCAGATCGGTTCACTGACCACCTGCCTGCGCATCCCGAAGGATCACGTGCTGATCCGGGAAGGCAGCTTCGCCAGAGAGTTCATCGTCGTCCACAGCGGTTCCGCCCGGGTGACGCGGGAGACGAACGACGGGGTCCCCCAGGTGGCCGAGGTGGCGACCGGAGACTTCTTGGGCGAGATGGCGCTGCTCACCGGGAAACGCCGGACGGCGACGGCCTCCGCCACCACGGATCTCGTCGTGTTGGCTGGTGCCACCGGCCGACATCGACGTGGCTCATGGGGCTAGCTTTCGCATTGGTCGAGTCCACGGCGGACTGACCTAGTGGTCTAAGGGAGGGCTTCATGAAATACGTAGTCGAGTATCAAATTCGCACGGCTGGTCTCACTCACGATCAGAACTTTGCAAACCAGGATGCGCTACTCAAAGCATTTGGCAGCTGGACAGCCGAAGAAGGTCTGACGGTCCACGCGTTCGTGTCCAGTCTGAACAACGGGGGCTACGTCCTCGTCGAGGCAGACGATCCGACAGTGGTGTACTCATTCGTCTCGAAGTTCATCTATTGGAACGACGTGAATGTGGTGCCGGTGGTAGATGTCGCGGACGGTGTCGCCAGCGGTACGGCCTCACTCGCCTGGGCCCGCTCAGCGGTCGGCCGCTAGGCCACCGCTCCTCGTCCGTTCGATGCGGATGAGCAACGCTGGACTCGGAGTGGGGCCTGCGAGTTCGCACTCCGAGTGCAGCGTGCCGGTGTCGAGAGGGAGCCAGGGTCACCTGCCGACCTTCCTTCTCACGCGCCTTCCAGGCGATGGCCAGTTCCTCCTGGTGCTACCCGGCGAACTGAATTCGGTTGACACTGTCGACGCGGACGCTCAAACTCTGGCGAGGCGGACTACCGGGGGAGTGATCAATGACAGTCAAGGTGTACCAGCTGCCCGTGGACAAGACCGGGTGGCAGACGGCTGATCAGACCGGGACGGCGAAGTTCACGTGGGACTACGACAACGGCCGGGACAAACTCCTCACTCTCTACGACAAGGGGAAGAAGAAGCAGTGGGACGCCAGCGAGCGGATCGACTGGTCCCACAACCCTGACCCCGAGAACCCGTTGCAGGTCCCAGACGAACTTGTCCCGATCTTCGGTTCAGCGATGTGGGACAAGCTGACCACAGCAGAGCGTGGTGAGGTTCGTCGGAACCTCGTCGCATGGCAGTTCAGCCAGTTCCTACATGGTGAGCAGGGTGCTCTGATTTGCACTGCGAAGATCGTCCAGACCGTTCCGGACATCGACTCCAAGTACTACGCGGCCACCCAGGTCATGGATGAGGCTCGCCATGTCGAGTCCTACTCCCGCTACCTCGACAAGATCGAGATGGCCTACCCAATCAACGAGAACCTCAAGTCCCTCCTTGATGACATCCTGAGCGATTCGAGATGGGACATGACCTACCTGGGGATGCAGGTACTGATCGAAGGACTCGCCCTGGCCGCGTTCGGGCTCATCCGCACCACGGCCGGCGACCCGCTCGGCAAGGCCGTCAACGCTTATGTCATGCAGGACGAGGCACGGCACGTCATGTTCGGTCGACTGGCGCTGCGCGACTACTACCCACAGCTGACGCAGGCCGAACGGAACGACCGGGAGGAGTTCTGTGCCGACGCCTGCTATCGGATGCGGGACCGGTTCCTTGCAAATGAATTGTGGGAACGGCTCGGCTATGACACCGAGGCATGCATCAAGTACGTCGATGAGAGCGAAAGCCAACGGATCTTCAGAAGCTTGCTCTTCACGAGGATTGTCCCGACACTCAAAGATGTAGGTCTGTGGGGACCGAAGATGCGACAGACGTTCGCCGACATGGGTGTCATCGGCTACGAGTCCACGGACTTGGATCAGGTCATGGCGGAGGACGAAGCGGTGGCCGAACAGATCGACGCCGATCGACGGCACATCGACGCGGTGATCCAAGCAGGGGTCAGCGCCGGGGACTGAGAAGGGACCGTTTGGATCGTCTTGCCGTGCCCGCCGCCGGGAAGCGCCCAGTTCTCATCGTCTGTCCAGCGGTGCCAACGCTGGACGCGTGATCCCGACAGGTGCTGAATGTGGCACAGGCTGAGGGCGTCGGGCTCGTCGCGGATACCCTGCGAACAGAGCGTCTCGGCCCCTGCTGATCAACGTCGGTTGGTCGGATTCGTCGGTCCCCATCAGCTCATGCCCGACCGAACGGCAGGCGGACTCGGGCCTCGGCAACGGCAGCATCTTGGAGGGCGTCAGGTCCGTCGTGTCACCCGCCGCGGTCCCGGCGCCCAACCTTGCCCGTTGAGCACAGCAGGGAGGTTCGTCCCGAGACGACGGGATGGCGACGAGATCGGAGGGTTGCTCCTCGCAGGGCGAGTCCTCGGAGATCCGGCAACTCACCCGGACGTCGACTGGGCCATCTCGATCACTTGATGTTCGTGAGCTCACCCCGTCGCCCTACGACGATTGGGCCGTGCGTCCTTGAGACCGCAGCGCCGAGAGCTGCACGAGCCGGGCGATGTCGCTGGGCGACACGATTCCCACCAGGCGACGGACATCGTCGATGACGAACGCCCTCCCATCGGGTGATGCCTGCATGCGTTGCAGAAGGTCGGGAACCGGTTCATCAGGTGTCCCAACGGGGACGTCGGCCAGCGGACAGGCCGTGTCGATCAACCGGGTCGACGGGCGGAGTTGGGCGGGGACATGCCGGATCCTGCTCATCGTGGTCAGGCCTTCAAGGTGTCCATCGGGCCCGACCAACGGGTAGGAGCTGAACCGGAAATAGTGGAGCTGATTGTCGACCAGGTCGGCGACCGTGGTGGTCGAGAGGAACATGGTCGGCTCCTTGGTCATGATGTCGCGCACGTGGACGTCGGCCAGTGAGGAACGCAGGACGACGTCGTTCTTCTCGGCGCGTGCGGCCTGCAGGAGGAACCATCCCAGGAAGACGAACCACAGGCCGACAAAGCTGACTGTGAGGAACTCGAGCACCCCCAAGACCACCAGGAAGTAGCCGAATGCCTCTCCGGCATGCGCTGCCGTGGTGGTGGCGCGGACGCGGTCGCCGCCACGGCGCCACAACGCCGCACGGAGGATCCGACCGCCGTCCAGCGGTGCGGCAGGCATCAAGTTGAACCCGCCGAGAAGCAGGTTCATCCACGCCAGCCATCCGACTGCGGAGGCCACCACACCTGCACTGCCTCCTGCTCGGTGGAAGAGGAGCCCGAATGTTCCGAAGGTCCCGGCGAGCACGAAGCTGGTGATGGGCCCGGCGACGGCGATGCGGAATTCGGCACCGGGGGTCAGTGCTTCCTTCTCCAGCTCAGAAACTCCGCCGAACAGCCACAGGGTGATGCTCCGTACTCCGATCCCATTGCGTTTCGCCACCACGGCGTGGGACACCTCATGGGCGAGGAGCGAGGCGAAGAACACGGCTGTGACGACCAGCCCGGTGATCCAATAGATCGCCCGAGTGTTGTGCGGTTGGTCACCGGGCAGGACAAGGTCGGCGAGTTCCCACGCGACGAGGAAGAAGACGACGAGGATGCTCCAATTCACGCCGACCGGGATGCCTGCGATCTTGCCGAGCCGAAGGTTCTGGTTCATGTCCTTCCACCACCACCGCTACGCGGTGACTGTTCCACCCCACGCCCGGGGGACACCGCAGCCCGAGCATGACCGACGGAGGCGACGGGTGGTAGGGCCGAATTGCCCATGGGCTGGGCCCTCGCGGACCCACAGGTGACGCGCAGCCGACAATGCGGTGTTGCAGGGACGGCCCGCGACGGCCCGAAGGCGTCGAGATGAAGGTTCGGGCCACTCGAGTCCTCAGCCTGTGCCGCTGAGGCCATGGAGCTCGTCCTCAGACTCGAGGGCTGAGGACATGACCGGCAGCGAAGGCACACCTGGGCCGAACCGAGCATGGCATCCACGCGCCGCCGGACGGGACGTCTTCCGCACCCTGTCGACGTGCAGGGGAGTGTCCCTAACGCGGGTGCGTGAGCAAGGAGTCTGCGCGGACCCGGTCAGGGGGTGCAATCCAGAGGAACAGGGCGAAGGAGCCAGCCACCGTTCCCGAAATGAGCAATGGGACTACTCCGCTGCCATGCCACATGAGTCCTGCCCACACCCCGGCGATCACGATCGCCATCCCGGTGAATCCCTGGTAGATCCCTTGCGCCCGGCCCTGGAGAGCGGGGCCGACGAGTGACGAGGCCCACGCCTTGCCCACCCCATCGGTGCACGCAGCGAACATGCCGTACGCGCACAAGATGACCCAGGCCAGGGACGTGCTCCTGGTCAGCGCGAGGCCGATGTACCCAAGGCTGAAGAAAGCGAGCCCGACCGCGTAGATCCGCGATCGGGAGAGCCGGTCGCTCAACGCTCCTGCGGGGTAGCTGAACGCCGCGTAGACGACGTTGTACGTCGCATAGGCCAGGATCGTCAAAGCCACGGAGAACCCGATTGAATGCAGCCTGAGCAGCAACAGCGCGTCAGGGAAGTTGACCAGGCTGAAGACGGTGAGCAAGGCGACCACACGCCGGAACGTCGTCGGGAGCGGAGCCAGGGTGGCCGGATCGATCGGGACGGATTGGCGTGTCTCGGCGGCCGCCTGGGTTCGCAGCTTGGCGCGGTCGCGCCTCGGGTCGCGCACGAGCGCTACCAGCGCAACGCTCAACACGGCCGGAATGACGGCGATCCACAGCAGTGGGCGAATCTGGTGGTCGAGGGCCTCGTAGACGGCGAGCCCGATGAGCGGCCCGACCACCGCGCCCGAGGTATCCATCGCCCGGTGAAAGCCGAACGCCTTTCCCCGCTGGGCCGCGATGACGCCGTCGGCGATGAGCGCATCTCGCGGCGAACCGCGCAGGCCCTTGCCGAACCGATCGATGCACCGGGCAACGAGGACGGTGGGCCATGCGGTGGCCAATGCGATGAGCAACTTGCCGATTGCAGCCAGGCCGTAGCCGGCAGTGATCAATGGCTTGCGGCCTATGCGGTCAGCCGCCCGCCCGGCGAACGGCGAAACGATCGCACTGATGCCGTCAGCCAGGCCTTCGATGGTGCCGAGGACAGCCACCGGAGCGCCGAGCACAACTGTGATGAAGGTCGGGAGGATCGGGTAGAGCAGCTCGCTCGCCGTGTCCTGGAGAAACGACACGACGGAGAGGACAAGCAGATTCCGAGTCAGCCACGCTCTTCCGGTCGGCGATTCGCCTGAGGGTTCGGGTGTCTCTGTCCCTGGAGGATTGGCCATCCGGCAAGCCTGGCATCCGGACGCGCAGAAGGCTTCATCAGATGTCTGAACCGCCTCGGGCTCCACTGAGTCTCTGGTTCACCCAACCGGTTCTGGGGCACCTTCACGAGTGAAGCGATCAGCGGGACAGAAGGTAGGCGGGTCGCCGGCAATGCCCTACTCGAGGGAGCATCTTCATCGCGTGCCCGGCGCGAGGCCCTTCGGCAAGTTGAGCGGAAGTGGCCGGTCATCTTGATGCTCCAAGGTGGTGACGACTGTGCCTATCGTTCCACAGGGGAGCGCGGCTACCGTCGGGGTCGAACGGGGGCTGGAAGGGACTCGGGATGCAGCAACCAGAGCGCTCTCCTACGGCATCGCCTCTCGAGCAGGCAGCCGTGGTCGAGACGCATATCTCCACGCTCTTCTTCGTCGGCGATCGGGTCTTCAAGCTGCACAAGCCTGTCCAGTTCGAGTTCCTCGACTTCCGGGAGCGAGAGGCGCGTCGGGCCGATTGCCTCCGCGAGGTGGTGCTCAACCGACGACTGGCGCCCGATGTCTACCTCGGCGTGGCCGATATTGAGATCGACGGAGAGCCACTCGACCACATGGTCGTCATGCGGCGCCTCCCTCGAGACCGCAGGCTGACGGCGATCGTCTCGAGCGGAGGGGATCTCGCCGGGTGGCTCCGAAAGGTCGCCATGGTGCTTGCCTCGTTCCACGGAAGCGCCGCCCGCTCCCCTGAGATCTCCCGCGCCGCGACCAGCGTGGCGCTACGGGCTGGGTGGGAGGCGAACTTCCGGGAGACCGAGCGTTTCGTCGGCTCGTTCCTCGACGACGTGGACGAAGGCGAAATCCGGAGGAGGGCCCTTCGCTGGGTGGACGGACGCGAGGGACTGCTCAGCGCTCGTATCGCCGATGGTCGGGTGTGCGACGGCCATGGAGATCTTCAGGCCGATGACATCTTCTGTCTCGATGACGGGATCCGGATCCTCGATTGCATCGAGTTCTCCGACCGAATGCGCTACGTGGACGTCTGCGCCGATGTCGCCTTCCTGGCCATGGATCTCGAGCGTCTGGGGTTCCCCGAAGCGGCTGCTCGGTTCCTCCTCGACTACCAGGAGATCGCCGACGACCGGTTCCCGGATCCCCTCCTCCATCACTACCTCGCGGCGCGCGCCTACGTCCGGGCCAAAGTGTCCTGCCTGCGGGCAGGCCAGGGCGCGCCCGAGGCCGCGGCCCAGGCGCGCGCCTTCCAGCGGATCGCACTGGAGCACCTCAGACGATCACAGGTCGTCCTTGTGCTCATCGGAGGGCTCCCTGGTTCGGGCAAGTCGACGCTGGCGAGCGGTATCGGTGCCGCTCGAGGCTGGACCATCGTTCGCTCGGACGAGATCCGGAAGGAGGCGAGTGGACCGATCGGGGCGCGAATCGCACAGGATCCGGCAGGGCGCTACGGCCCCTCTGCGACTGATGCCGTGTACGGGGAACTCTTGCGGCGGGCCGAACGGGCCCTCGGGCGGGCCGAGTCGGTGATCCTCGACGCCTCGTGGATCGACGCTCGTCGGAGGGACGCAGCACATGAGGTAGCTGCTCGCACGTCCAGTGAGCTCGTAGAGCTCTGCTGCGAGGTCGCTCCGGAAGAGGCGGATCGTCGGATCCTGCGGAGGCTCGCCGGTGGCACCTCCGAGTCGGAGGCGACACCTGAGGTCCGCGAGGCAATGCGTCGACGAATGGATCCGTGGGAGTCGGCGACCGTCATCGACACCTCGCGGGGGGAGCCAGCCGGAGCGGTGGCGGCGGCAGAGACCGTACTGGCGTACTCTCAGATCCCCTGACGTCAATCGGGACATCCTGATCCGGTCGCAGGACGGAACCGTGATTGCCACCGGGGACGGGGGACGACGAACCGGCAAAGAATCTGTGGGCGCGCCGCCGGAGTTCTGGTAGGCGCCAGTTGGCAGTTGGCAACCATGCGTCGGCAGGTGACGCGACCACTGCCGGCGAACTGGATCACCCTCGTGCCGGCCCCTCGAACGACATGAGGGCCATGCGCGCCCAGGCCCGGCAACGGCCAGGGATGCCGCG
>Ga0209048_10000671_pt1 | contig 36110 bp, 29 predicted proteins | sample FrelakmetCRP12CR_FD_187146 | JGI IMG/M metagenome (GOLD analysis project Ga0209048, IMG submission 187146) | Freshwater lake sediment microbial communities from the University of Notre Dame, USA, for methane emissions studies - CRP12 CR (SPAdes)... | ecosystem: Environmental > Aquatic >...
AGCAGGGCTTCAGCCGCGCCGCAGCCTGAAAACACCGGTGGCAGCAGGGCTTCAGCCGCGCCGCAGCCTGAAAACACCGGTGGCAGCAGGGCTTCAGCCCTGCTCCCCACCTACCTCTACGACGACCTCACCCCTCGCACCCTCACCACGCCATCGCATTTCGCCTACGTGAAGATCGCCGAAGGCTGCAACTACACCTGCTCGTTCTGCATCATCCCCCGGCTGCGCGGCGCCTACCGGAGCCGGCCGGCGGATTCGATCCTGCGCGAGGCCCGCGGTCTGGCGGCGCGTGGCGTCAAGGAACTGCTGCTCGTCTCCCAGGACACGACCTTCTTCGGCAACGACCGGGGCGAGCGCGGCGCCCTGGCTCGACTGCTCCGCGAGCTGAACGCGGTGGAGGGCCTCGAGTGGATCCGGTTGCTCTACCTCTACCCCACGACCATCACCACCGAGACGCTGGCCGCGATCGCGGAATGCGGTAAAGTGTGCAAGTACGTGGACTTGCCGCTGCAGCACGCGTCCGACGCCGTCCTGAAACGGATGCGTCGGCCGGGCACCTGCGCCAGCTACACCCGGCTCATCCGCAAGATCCGCGCGACGATTCCGGGCGTCACGCTGCGCACGACCTTCATCGTCGGCTTTCCCGGGGAGACGGACGACGAGTTCGAGGAACTGCGGCAATTCGTCGAGGCGACCTCGTTCGACCACGTGGGCGTGTTCACGTACTCGCACGAGGAGGGCACGTCGGCCGGCCTGTCGAAAGACGACGTGCCGCGCCGCGTGAAGCTGCAGCGGCGCCGGGCGTTGATGACGATGCAGCGGCGGCTGGTGACGGCGGCCAACAAGCGGAGGGTCGGCCAGCGGGTCGATGTGCTCGTCGATGGCCCGTCGCCGGAGCACCCGCTGGTGCTCCGAGGCCGGCTTTCCGGCCAGGCCCCGGACATCGACCCTGTCGTCTACCTATCGGACGCGGACCCGGCCGTGTGCCGGCCGGGAACGTTGATCGCCGCCGAGGTCGTCGCCGGCCGCGGCTACGACCTGATAGCCCGTCCATTGCCGGTGTGGAAAACGGCGTGATATACTGACTTGCTTCGGGTGTCGGGGCTGGGAGGCAACTGAAGTGGGCCGGTGCCCACTTTTTGTGTTTTGGGGAGACCGTGGAGCGCCTCGATCACGTCCACGCGCTGGCCGAGCGCGTGGCCCGGACGTACGGGCTCGAGATTTTCGACGTGCAATTCCGCCGCGAGGCAGTGGGCTGGGTGCTGCGGGTGACGATCGACCGCGCGGGCCTCGCCGACACGCAGGCCAGGCCGGGGTCACCCGAGGACTCGGTCGGCGTGGATGACTGCCGGAACGTCAGCCACGATCTGAGCGCGCTGCTCGACGTGGAAGAGGCGATCGACAGGGCGTACACACTCGAAGTGAGTTCGCCGGGCCTCGACCGGCCGCTGCGCCACGCGGCCGACTACGAGCGCTTCCGCGGACGGCTCGCTCAACTGGTGACCGCCGAGCCGGTGGACGGCCAGACGCACTTCCGCGGACGGCTCCAGGGGATTGACGCGGGTGACGTGGTGCTGAGTTACGAGAGCGGCCGGCAGGTGCGCGTGCCGCTCGTCGCCGTGTCGCGCGCACGGCTCGAAGTGGAGTTCTGACGCGCCTGTGTCGTTCAGAGAGCTATGAGCAACCCTACACTGCAGCAGACCATCGAGGCCCTCGCGAAGGAAAAGGGGATCGAACCCGAGGTCATCGTGTCCGCGATCGAAGAGGCGGTCAAGACCGCGTCGCGGAGGTACTACAAGACGAACGAGGACCTGCACGCCCGGTTCAATCTCGACACCGGCCAGGTGGAGCTGTTCGCGGTCAAGCAGATCGTGACCGAGGTCACCAACCCCGCCACCGAGGTGGCGCTGACCGAAGCGCAGCAGCTCTACGGCCAGGAGGCCGAGGTCGGGATGGAGATCGAGTTCCCGAAGTCGACCGAGGTCCTCGGGCGCATTGCCGCGCAGACGGCCAAGCAGGTCATCTTCCAGAAGGTGCGCGAGGCCGAGCGCGAGACGATCTTCGCCGAGTACAACCAGCGGATCGGCGAGGTCGTCAACGGCACGATCAAGCGGTTCGAGAACGGCGACATCATCCTCGAGGTGGGCCGCATCGAGGCGGTGCTGCCCCGCAAGGAGCAGTCGCGCGCCGAGAGCTACGCGCCCGGCGATCGGATCCGCGCCATCATCCGTACGGTCAACCGCAGCGCCAAGGGGCCGCAGATCGTCCTGTCGCGCACCGACGCCGCCCTGCTCATCAAGTTGTTCGAGCAGGAGGTGCCCGAGATCTACGACGGCACGGTGGTCATCAAGGGCGCGGTGCGCGAGGCGGGCGACCGCGCCAAAGTGGCCGTCTATTCCCGCGAGCGGGACGTGGACCCGGTTGGCGCGTGCGTCGGCATGAAGGGCACCCGCGTGCAGTCGATCATCCGCGAACTGCGGGGCGAGAAGATCGACATCGTCGAGTGGTCGGAGGACCCGACCGGGTTCGTCACCAACGCGCTGAGCCCCGCAAAGGTCCAGCGCGTGTCGGTCGTGGACGACCACGAGCGCGTGATGGAAGTGGTCGTCGAAGACAGGCAGCTCTCGCTCGCCATCGGCAAGAAGGGCCAGAACGTGCGGCTGGCGGCCAAGCTCACCGGGTGGCGGATCGACATCAAGAGCGAGGAAGAGAAGCGGAAGGAAGTCGAGGCGCAGCTGGAAGGGCTGGAGATGCCGGGCGAGAGCGGCGAGGAAGGCGAGGCGCCGATGCCGGCGCTGGTGCTGCCCGACATCCACGACGAAATCGTGGCGAGCCTCGTCGACGCGGGCTACCAGTCCGCCGAGATGGTGGCGGCCGCATCGGTCGAGGCTCTGATGGAAGTGCCCGGGATCGACGAGGCGACCGCGCAAAGCGTGCTGGCCGCCGCTCAGGCCGAGGCCGAAGCGGCTGCCGCGGCCCTGGCGCAGGCCGCGAGCGAAGCCGAGGCGGCGCCCGCCGAAGCCGAGGGCGGGACCGAGGCCGCGGGCGACGCGCCGCCGGCGGCAGACGACGAAGAAGCGCAGCGCGAGTAACACACGCTATTCGAGGTATCCGTTGGCCACTGTCCGGATTTACACAGTCGCGGAACTGCTGGGAACGACCAGCCAGGAAGTCGTCGCTCTGCTCAAGCGCGATCACGGGATCGAAGTGAAGAGCGCGTCGAGCACGATCGAAGAGGTCGTTGCCAGGCAGTTCGTCGAGCGGATGGCGCGGCAGCGCGGAGTGTCGCTGCCCGGCGGCGACATCTTCGCCGAGACGCCGGTCCACAAACCCAAGAAAGCCGAGGCCGCCAAGAAGCCGGAACCGCCGAAGCCGGCTGCGCCGGCGCTGCCGCCGCCCCGCCTCATCAAGACGATTCGGCCGAAGCCGGTCGAGGCGGGTGAGCCCGAGCCGCTCGCTGCTGAACCTGCGGCGGTCGAACCGCAGGCGGAAGCGCTTCCCGAAGAGGTGGCGCCCGCCCCAGTCGCCGAGGCTGCCCCGCTGGCCGAGGTGGCAGCAGAACCGGCCGTCGAAGAGGCGCCCGCGCCCGTGCCGGTCGAGGAGGGCGCCAAACCGGCTCGCCGTGTGCCCGCCGCGGCTCCGGTCGCGCACGAACCGGTATCGGCGCCGGCTCCCGCCGCGGCTGCTCCGGCCGAGCACGCCCCTGTCGCGCACCATCCGGCTCCGGCCGCATCCAGGCTCGCGCAACCGGCAGGACCCGGAGCGCCGCGCCTCGCGCACCACCCGGCGCCGGCCAAGCCGGCAGCAGCCGCACCCGAGGCCGTCGTCACTCGCCCAATGGCGCCGCCGCCGGCGCCCAAGACCGCGACGCCGCCGCCAGGACGCCTGGTGCCGCCGCAGCTCCGCCTCCGAGTCGAAGAAACGCCGCCGACGCCGGCGCCTCGCCTGACGCCGAAGACGCTGCCGCCGCCGACGCTGAAGCCCGCGCCGAGACCCGGCCCGACGGGCCAGGTCGGCCGCCCCGCCCAGCCACGGCCTGGCACCCCGGACGCCTCGCGGCCTGCGGCACCGGCCGCCGGCGTTCGACCGCCGACGGCATGGCCCAGACCCGGAGCGCTTCCTCCGCGGCCCGGGGCCGCCACCGGCGGCCCGCGTCCGCTCCCGTCGCAGCCCGTTCGCACGGCTCAACCACCGCGGCCCGGCGTGACGGCGCCCGCGGCGCCCAGGCCCGGCGCTCCGCGCCCTGGCCAGCCGACCCGTCCGCCGATGGCCGGCCGGCCCGCGCCAGGACAGCGGCACCACGGCGGCGATCACCGGCGCGAAGCGCCGCGCGTGCCGCCTGTCTCGCTGCCGACGGCTCCGCCCCCCATCACGCGCACGATCACGCTCGCCGAGGGCATGACCGTCAAGGACCTCGCCGAGAAGCTCGAACTGCGCACGAAGGACGTCCTCAAGAAGCTCCTCGACAAGCGGATCATGATGACCATCAACACGACGCTGAACATCGAGACCGCGACGATGGTCGCGCGCGAGTTCGGCGCCGAGGTCCAGCTTCGAAGCTTCGAGGAGGAGCTCCTCGAGGTCGAGACGGAGGACGTCCACGCGGAGGACCGGGTGACCCGCGCGCCGGTGGTCACCGTCATGGGCCACGTCGACCACGGGAAGACGACGCTGCTCGACGGCATCCGGGAGACCCGCGTCGCCGAGCGCGAGGCCGGCGGCATCACCCAGCACATCGGCGCCTACCACGTGCAGGTCAACAACCGCAGCGTGGTCTTCCTCGACACGCCCGGCCACGAGGCGTTCACCCTCATGCGGGCCCGCGGCGCGAGAGTCACCGACATCGTCGTCCTCGTGGTCGCGGCGGACGACGGGGTCATGCCGCAGACGCGCGAAGCGATCGACCACGCGCAGGCGGCGGGGGTGCCGATTATCGTCGCCGTCAACAAGATCGACAAGCCGGACGCGAACCCCGAACGGGTGAAGCGCGAACTCGCCGACCTCGGCCTGATGCCGGAAGAGTGGGGCGGCCAGACGGTCATGGTGGAGGTGTCCGCGAAGAAGCGGCAGAACCTCGGACTGCTGCTCGAGATGATCCTCCTCGTGTCCGACATCGGCGACCTCAAGGCCAACCCGAAGCGGGCGGCCGTCGGCACGGTGCTCGAGGCCGAGCTGGACAAGGGCCGCGGCCCGGTGGCCACAATCCTCGTCCAGGATGGCACCCTGCACATCGGCGACACCGTCATTGCCGGGCCGATCCTCGGCAAGGTCCGCGCGCTCATCGACGACCGCGGCCGGCACGTGAAGGCTGCGGGGCCGTCGATCCCCGTCGAGGTTCTGGGCCTCGCGGCGCTCCCCCGGCCGGGCGATTCGTTCCAGGCGATCAACGACGCCGCCAAGGCGAGGCAGGTGGCGCTGTTCAGGCAGGGCCAGGCGAAGGAGAAGGCGGCGTCCGCCAAGTCGACGCGCCTCACGCTCGAGTCGCTGCAGCAGCAGATCGCCGAGGGTGACGTCAAGGAACTGCCGATCATCATCAAGGCCGACGTCCAGGGCTCGGCCGAAGTGCTCGCCGACACCCTCACGAAGCTGTCCGACGAGAAGGTCAAGATCCGGATCATCCACTCCGGCGTCGGCGCCATCAACGAGTCGGACGTCCTCCTGGCGTCCGCCTCGAACGCGATCGTCATCGGCTTCAGCGTCCGGCCCGATCGGAACGCCGCCGGGGTGGCCGAGCGCGAGCACGTCGATCTCCGCCTGCACTCGATCATCTACAACGTCATCGACGAGATGAAGAGGGCGATGGCGGGACTGCTCGAGCCGACGTTCAAGGAAGTGCGGCTGGGGAGTGCGGAGGTGCGGGAAGTCTTCCGCGTGCCCAAGATCGGGTCGATCGCCGGCTGCGTCGTGACGGAAGGCGCGATCAAGCGCAGCGGCGACGCGCAGGCCCGGCTGCTTCGCGATCACGTCGTCGTGTTCGAAGGCAAGATCGGGTCGCTCCGCCGGTTCAAGGACGACGTGTCCGAGGTGAAGTCCGGCTTCGAGTGCGGGATCGGGCTCGAGCGGTTCAACGACATCAAGGTCGGCGACACGATCGAGGTCTTCGTCGTCGAGCGCGTGCTCGTGCCCGCGACGGCGTGACCCCGGGTCAATCATCCGCTTGAGTGTCGATGGTCGTCGCACTCCTGTCCGTCGAGCTGTTCCTGCCCGGTGCCGGGTCGTTGAAGGACAAGCGGATGGTCCTCCGCCGGGTGAAGGACCGCCTGGCGAAGTTCAACGTCGCGGTGGCGGAGGTCGAGCACCACGACCTCTGGCAGCGGGCCGGGCTCGGCATCGTCACCGTCAGCACGACCCGGACACACGCCGAGCAGGAGCTGGCTGCCGCGGCGGACGAGATCGAGCGCGTGGAGCCCGGCCTGATCACCCGGACGGGGATCGAATTCCTGGCGTGACCGGCAGGCCGCAGCTCTTCCCTGTTTCCTGCGGATGTTCACCCGCTGACGTATGCCCCAAGGGTATCGACCGGACCGTGTCGCGGACCAGATTCGCGCCGAGATCAGCGTGATGCTGACACGCGAAGTCCACGATCCCGGCATCGGCTTCATGACCGTCACCCGCGTCCAGGTCTCTCCGGATCTGCAGCTGGCGCGCGTGTACTACACCACGATGGGGTCGGAATCGCAGCGTCTCGCCACCGCGAGGGCGCTCCGCCGGGCGACCCCCTTCTTCCGTCGCCAGATCGGCGAGCGCCTGCGCCTCAGGCGAGTCCCGGTGCTCGAGTTCTTCTTCGACAAGTCGGTCGAGAACCAGGAGCGCGTCGAGCGGCTGCTGCGGGAGATCCACGAGGCCGAGGCCGGCCGCGACGATACGAACCATGACCCTGAGCGCACCCAGGACTGAGCCCGAGCATCTCACCCGTATCCGCGACGAAATCCTGCGCCGGCAGCGGTTCCTGATCACGTCCCACCTGAAGCCGGACGGCGATTCGATCGGGTCGCAGGTGGCCATGGCCTACGCGCTGCGCGCGCTGGGCAAGGAGGTCCGGGTCGTCAACTGCGACCCGGCGCAGCCGGCGATGCTGACGTTCCCCGGCGTCCCGGAGATCGAGATTGCCGACACCGTGAGCGGCGACTACGACGCCGCGATCGTGCTGGAGTGCAGCGAACTGGCGCGGACGGGCGTGGCCGGGCTCGACCGCTACTTCGTCATCAACATCGATCACCACCCCGGCAACGCGATGTACGGGGCGGTCAACTGGTTCGACGCGGGCGCCGCGGCGTGCGGCGAGATGGTGTTCGAGGTCATCCGCTCCCTCGGGGTCGCGATGACGAAAGACATCGCCACGCACATCTACGTCGCGATCCTCACGGACACCGGGTCGTTCCACCATTCCGGCATTTCCCCGCTGACGTTCGACATCTGCCGGCAGCTGCTCGAGGCCGGGGCGGACCCGGTGGCGATCGCGCGCAACGCGTTCGACAGCAACAGCATCGAGCGGATCCGGCTCTTCAGCGCGGTCCTCGGCACCGTCGAGGTCGATGCCTCGGGCCGACTCGCAACGATCGTGATGAACCGGGAGATGGCCAGGACCACGGGCGGCGGCTACAACGACACCGAGGGGCTCATCAACGTGCCGCTCACGGTGAAGGCGGTCCAGGCCGTTGTGTTCTTCAAGGAGTGGGAGGCGACCGAGTTCCGGGTGAGCATGCGTTCGAAGGGGCAGATCGACATCGGCGGCGTGGCGGCGCAATTCGGCGGCGGCGGCCACAAGAACGCCGCCGGGTGCACGGTCGCCGGCAGCCTGGCGGACGTGCGGCGACAGGTGGTCCCCCTCGTCGAAGCGGCCATCGACCGCGCGATGCGGACGACAGGCTGATGAACGGCGTTCTCGTCGTAGACAAGCCGGAAGGGCCGACCTCGCACGACGTGGTGGCCAGGTGCCGCCGCATCCTCGGGACCCGCGCCATCGGTCACGCGGGAACGCTCGACCCGATGGCGACCGGCGTTCTCGTGCTGGTCGTCGGCCGGGCCACGCGACTCGCGCAGTTCCTGTCCGGCCAGCCGAAATCGTACGAAGCCACGCTCCGCCTGGGCCTCGCAACGGACACCTGGGATCGGACCGGCACCGAGGTCCCGTTGACGGAGCCCGGCCCGGCGCCGGACGCCGCGGCAGTTGCCGCCGGCCTGTCCCGGTTCGTCGGCGCCCATCCGCAGGTGCCGCCGCCCTTCTCGGCCAAGAAGATCGAAGGTGTGCGCGCGCACGTGCTGGCTCGCCGCGGACAGGCGGTGTCCGTCGAGCCCGCGATGGTCGAGCTCCACGCCTGCGACATCCTCGCCTTGGATCTTCCCCTGGTCCGCGTCCGGCTGCGGGCGTCGGCGGGCTATTACGTGCGGTCGCTCGTCCACGACCTGGGACAGGCGCTCGGGTGCGGCGCCTGCCTCGAGGAGCTGCGGCGGGTCGCCAGCGGCGCATTCACCCTCGACCACGCCGCCGGCCTGGCGTCCCTCGAGGAAAACCCCGCATGGGCCGCCTCGCGCATCGTGCCGCTCGAACGCCTGCTGCTCCACCTGCCATCGGTCCGTCTGGACGCGGAGGAGACGCGCCGGGCCGGACACGGCAACGAGGTCGCGGTGCCCCCGGGCACGGCCGGGCTGGATCTGACCGGCGACACCGCGGTCCGGCTCCTGGCGCCGGATGGCAGCCTGCTGGCCGTCGCACGCCCCACCGGGCGCCCTGGGGTTTTGCATCCCGCCGTCGTCCTGAAGTAAGATATTGGATTGGTCGGATTGACGACCATCCATGTAAACAGCAGGCAGTGGACGGGATGCCTGATTCGCGGCCGGCGCCTTCAGGCCTGTCGTCCACTGTCTACTGTTTACCGTGTGGGAAGAACGGCGGCCCGGTCCCGGCAATCCTGCCGCTCTGGGCCGTACGTGGAGGTGAAGAACCGTGGGGCTGAACAAGGAACGCAAGACCGAAGTGATCGGCGCTTACCAGACGCACGAGGGAGACACCGGCTCGCCGGAGGTGCAAGTCGCCATCCTCAGCGAGCGGATCAACTACCTGACGGGGCACTTCAAGGTGCACGCGAAGGACCATCATTCGCGGCGCGGCCTGTTGCAGCTCGTCGGCCAGCGGCGCCGGCTGCTGGACTACCTCAAGCGGAAGGATACCGAGCGGTACGCGGATCTGATCCGCCGTCTCGGGATCCGCAAGTAGCGCGGCGCCGATCTGCGGTCGCCCCGCGCCAGGGCCGGGGCGGCTGTTTGTCGATGGGCGTTCCCTCTGGTGCCCACTCACCGCCGATTGACCCTCCACGCGGCAACAGCGACCGGCCGCCGCTGCCTCCGTGGTGTCTCCATCTGGGTCCTCCCCACGCACGCATCACCGGGGACGCACGCGTCCCGTCATCGAGGCACGATTCATGTTCAAACGCGAAATCACCGTCGGCCAGAACGCCCTGTCGATTGAGACGGGCAAGCTGGCCAAGCAGGCCAACGGCTCGGTCATCGTCCGCTACGGCGATACCACCGTCCTCGTCACCGCCTGCTACGCACCCGCCGAGCGCAAGGGGATCGACTTCCTGCCGCTCACCGTGGACTATCGGGAATACACGTACGCCTCGGGCCGCATCCCCGGCGGGTTCTTCAAGCGCGAGGGCAAGCCAGCTGAAAAAGAGGTGCTGACGAGCCGCGCCATCGACCGCCCGCTGCGTCCGCTCTTCCCCTCGGGCTGGCATCACGAAACCCAGATCATCGCGCTGGTGCTGTCCGCCGATTCGGACAACGACTCCGACGTCCTGGCCATCACGGGCGCGTCCGCCGCGCTGGCCCTCTCGGAGATCCCCGTCGAGAAGACCATCGCGGCGGTTCGCGTGGCGCTCATCGGCGACGAGTTCGTGATCAACCCGACCTACTCGCAGCGCAAAGAGGCGCGGCTCGACATCGTGGTCGCCGGCAGCCGTGACGGCCTCGTGATGGTCGAGGCGGGTGCCAAGGTCGTCAGCGAGGAGCTGGTGGTCAAGGCCCTCGAGGCCGGGCACGCCGCCGTCAAGCTGATCGTGGACTTGATCGACCGGATGGCGAAGGAAGCCGGCAAGGCCAAGCTCCCGCCGCCCAAGAAGGAGCTCGACCGCGAGTTCTACCGGGAGGTCGAAGAGAAGGTCCTGCTGCCCCTCAGCGAGGCGATGCAGATCCAGGACAAGATCGAGAGCTACGCCGCCGTGGACCAGATTCTCGAGGAACTGGTCGGGTCGATGCCGGAAGAGGAGGTCGAGCGCCGGAGCGAGGCGAAGGCCGTCTTCAAGGAACTGAAGGAGAAGGTGCTGCGCGACGCCATCCTCGAGCGCCGCGTGCGGCTCGACGGGCGGGCGTTCGATCAGATCCGCCCGATCTGGATCGAGGTCGGCGTCCTGCCGCGCGCCCACGGATCGGCCGTGTTCACGCGCGGCGAAACGCAGGCGCTCGTCACCGCCACCCTCGGCACCGCCGACGACCAGCAGAAGGTCGAGATGGTCAGCGGCGAGATCTACAAGCGCTTCATGCTGCATTACAACTTCCCGCCCTTCTCAGTGGGCGAGGTCGCGTTCCTGCGCGGCCCCGGCCGCCGCGAGGTCGGCCACGGGGCGCTCGCCGAGAAGTCGATTGCGCCGATGATCCCGGCCGAAGAGAAGTTCCCGTACACCGTCCGCGTCGTCTCGGACATCCTCGAGTCGAACGGGTCGTCGTCGATGGCCACCGTGTGCGGCGCGTCGATGGCCCTGATGGACGCCGGCGTGCCGCTCGCCGCCCCGGTCGCCGGCGTGGCGATGGGTCTGGTGATGGACGAGGCGACCGGGAAGTACGCGGTGCTGAGCGACATCGCGGGCGCCGAGGACCACTACGGCGACATGGACTTCAAGGTGGCCGGCACGGCCGAAGGGATCACCGCGCTGCAGATGGACATCAAGGTGTCTGGCGTCACGTCGGCCATCATGCGCGAGGCCCTCGAGCAGGCGCGCCGCGGGCGGCTCCACATCCTCGAGACGATGCAGGGGACGCTGGATGCGCCGCGCAGCAACATCTCCACCTACGCGCCGCGGATCGTCACGATCCAGATCCCGGTCAGCAAGATCCGCGACGTCATCGGGCCGGGCGGCAAGGTGATCCGCGGGATCATCGAACGCACCGGCGTGAAGATCGACGTCGAGGACGACGGCCGCGTGAACGTCGCGTCGGCCGACGAGGACTCGGCTCAGCGGGCGATCGCGATCATCCAGGAACTGACGGCGACGCCGGAGCTGAACAAGTCGTACCTCGGGAAGGTCCAGCGGATCACCGACTTCGGCGCGTTCGTCGAGATCATGCCAGGCGTCGACGGGCTGCTCCACGTCTCCGAGATCGCCAAGCACCGCGTGAACGACGTGCGCGACGAGCTCAAGGAAGGCGAGCAGTTGATGGTGAAGGTCATCAACATCGACCCGAGCGGCAAGATCCGCCTCAGCCGAAAGGCGCTGCTGGAGGGGCCGGACGAGCCGGCGCCGCCGGAAGGCGAGGGAGGCGCGCCGCGGAGCCGTGAACCGCGCGAGCCCGGTTCCGGTGGCCATGGTGCCCGCCGCGACGGACCGCATCGTCCAGGCGGCGACCGCGGCCGTCGTCACTGAACCCGCAGGGCGGGCTGTGGCAGGCCGCCGGACGCGTGCCGGCCCGCCCTTTCTCGGAAGGTGCTATGTCACGAACCCCACGTCACGGTCGGGTGGCGCTGCTGCTGTCCTGCGCGTGCTTCGTCGTCGTGGGCGGTTTCGCGCTGAGCACGATGGCGGCTCGTGTCGCGCCGGTCCCCGGGCAGCGGGGAGCGCCGGCGGCGTCGGAACAGGACGAGGCCGGAACGCAACCACGCGAGTGGCGCATCGTCGCCAGGAAGTACGCGTACTCGGTGCCGCGGATCGAGGTCCCGCAGGACACGCTCGTGAAGATCACGCTCGAGACCACGGATATCCCGCACAGCTTCACCATTGACGAGCCGTACCGAATCGCCAAGCGCGCCACGCCAGGGCACCCCGTGGTGTTCGAGTTCCGTGCCGACAAGGTCGGGACCTTCACCTTCTACTGCAACCTGAAAGCTGACGAGGGCTGCCGCGCGATGAAGGGGCAGTTCGTCGTGACGCCGAAGCGGTAGGCTCGCTCCGCCTCGCCCTACTCGTAGTGCAGCGCGTAGACCGGGTCGAGGCTCGACGCGCGCACCGCCGGGTAGACGCCGAAGACCAATCCCACCGAGACCGAGACGAAGAACGCCAGCGCGATCGAGGTCACCGACACGATCGTGGACCACCCCGCGAAGTAGCCGACCAGCTGCGACAGGATCACCCCGAGCACGATCCCGAGCACGCCTCCCGTGGTCGTAATCAGCGTCGTTTCGATCAGGAACTGGCGGACGATGTCGAAACGGCGGGCGCCGACGGCGCGGCGGACGCCGATCTCGCGCGTGCGCTCGAGAACGCTCGCGAGCATGATGTTCATGATGCCGATGCCGCCCACCAGGAGGGAGATCGACGCGATCGCCACCATGACGACCTGGAAGATCCGGCGGGTGCGCTGCTGCTCGGCGAGGAGTTCGGCCGGGACGAGGACGCTGAAGTCCCCCGCGCCCCGGTGCGACGCGTCCAGCAGCCCGCGCACGATCGCGCCCGCCGATGTGACGTCACGCTCCGAGGCGAGGGCGAGGTAGATGCCGTCGATCTCGTCCTTTCGAAAGCTCTGCGAGTCCTCGATGCGGAGCACGGCCGCCATGAGCGGGACGTAGATCACGTTGTTGCGGTCCTGGGCGGGCAGGCCTCCCATGTCGGTCTGCGCGGCGAGCTGCGGCCCGGCGACGCCAATCACCCGGAACCACTGCTGGTTCACCTTCACGAAGTGCCCGACGGGCTCATCGGCGCCGAAGAGCGACGCGGCCGCCGCCTGCCCGAGAACCGCGACGGCGCCCGCCTCGCCGTCCGCCTGGTCGAAGAACCGGCCGGAGGAGACGCGCAGGCCGGCGATCGAGGCGTAGGCGGGTGCGACGCCGTACACCATCGGCATCTCGGCCTGCGGCTTGGGGAGCATCTTCACCGGCATCACCCGCTTCCGCGGGCTCGGCGCGGCCAGCGTGTCCAGATTCGACTCGATGCCGCGCAGGTCCTGGAGCGTGAGGCCGGCCGAGAGCTTGCGCACTTTCTCGAGCGTCTGGCTGTCGGGCGCCTCGCGCGCCTCCACGATCACGTTGCGCACGCCGAGCTGCTCGATGAACGCGATGACCTCCTGCTGTGCGCCTGCGCCGATCGACAGCATCGCCACGACGGCCCCCACGCCGAAGATCATGCCGAGCATGGTCAGCAGCGAGCGCATCTTGCGCGCGCGCAGGTTGTCGATGCCCTGCGCCAGTTCGGGCGCCATCTCCTGCGCCCGCTGGCGCCAGACCTGGGCGAGTGCCTGGAAGGACGTGCGTGTCATCGCCGCCCTCCCGTCGTCGGCGCGGACGCCGGGGAGGCCGGCGCGTTGGCCGCCGGCTCGGTGGCTGCCGCCGTCGGGCTGACCAGCGCCACTTCCGCACCCTCGTCCACGCCCTCGATGGCCGTTCGGCTCTCCGACTGGGCTGTGACCTTCACCGCGCGCGGTTCGAACCGGTCGCCGACGGGGAGGTACACCACCGACCTTCCATTCTGCTGGAACACCGCCTGCCTGGGCACGCTGAGGACGTTGGCGACCTCGCGCCCGGAAATGACCACGCGGACCGTCGTGCCGGGGCGGAGGCGCGCGTCGGCCCGATCGACTCGCAGGACCACCTCGAACTGCCGAAGCGGGCCGGTCTGTTCCCTCGAGCGAAGGGCCACGGCGGACAGCGACGTGATGCGCGCCGCGCACGGGAGTCTCGGCAGCCCGTCAGCCGAGACGGTCGCCGCCTGGCCGATGACCAGCGTCGCCCGCTCCTGCTCGTTGACGCGCACCTTGATTTCCATGTCGGCCGTGTCCGACACGTCGAGGATCCCCCGGCCGGACCCGACGGTGTCGCCGACGCGGTACTCGGGCAGCGACATGCCGGAGAAGAACACGCCGCCGGTCGCGTCCCGGTTCTCTTTGACGAGCACCAGGCCGTCGATCGGCGCGCGGACCACCAGGCTCTCGATGATCTGGCGCGCGCGATCGGCGTTGATGCGCGACCGGTTCCGGCCTTCTTCGACGACGGCGAGCGCCGCCTGTGCGTTGGTCCGGTTCGCGCCGACGTCGTGCTCGGTCTGGACGAGGCGGCGCTTCATCTCCTCGAGCGTGAGCAGGCGCTTCTTGTACTCGTTCCCGCTGATCAGCCGCTCGGGCGTGCGGCAATCGAGCTCGGCGCGGCGGACTCGGTAGCGCGCGTTGAGCAGCCCCACCTGGTCCTGCGCGGCCCTGGCCTCGATGTCGGCGCGCCGCCGAATGACGTTCTGTTCGGCCTCGGCGAGCTCGGAAAGCGCCTGGTCCAGGGCGTATTGCTGCTCGGCCGGATCGAATTCCATCACCACGTCGCCCGCGCGCACCGCCGTGCCGGTGTCGGCCAGCCGAATCAGGCGCAGGCCGCCGCCGGCAGTCGGCGCGGCCAGCGACACCACACGGGACGCCCTGAACTCCCCCGTCGCCCACACGTCGAGCTTGAGCGACCCTCGCGTGGCCCGTGCCGTCGGGGCGCGCCTTGCGGCAATCGGGCCCGACTTGATGGCGCCCGCCGTCGCCACCAGGCCGCCGGTGACCGCCACCGCCGCGGCGGCCCACAGCACTCGCTTCAGCTTCATGTGCGCTCCGAACGCTGCTCCCTACTGCCGGCCCGCCGTCTTCGCCGCCGGATTGCGAAGCGCCAGCCGCTCGCCAGGCTCGACCCCCGAACCCAGCGCCACCTGCTCGCGCCCCCGCTTCGTAATCACCACCGTCCGCTGGTCGAAACCGGACGACGTCTGCACGTACACTGTCGGCCGCCCGTTGACGAGCGACACGACCTGCGCCGGCACCACGAGCACGTTGCGGAGCTTCGCCACCGCGATGCGGACGGTGGCGCTCATGCCGGGCTTGAGGCGCGCATCCGAGTCGCCCATCCCCAGCTCGAGGTCGAAGTCCCGTGTCGGCGGCCAGCTGCTGGCGAAATCCACCCGCGCGAGGATCGAGATTCTCGACACCTTCGACTCGTAGACCCGGTCGGGCACCGCGTCGAGCTGCACCGTGGCCGACTGACCGACCTCGACGCGCCCGCGGTCCGCCTCGTCGAGGCGGGCGGTCAGGTGGACCGACGACAGGTCCGGAAGCTCCAGAATGGCCGCGCCCGGCCAGGCTCGGTCGCCCTCGCGGAAGTCCTGGCTGCCTCCCATCATCCCGCCGAACCGGCTGTTGGGCATGAGGCTCGAGGTGCCGGCCGACGGCGCACGAACCTGGAGGCTGGATATCACGCGCTCGATGCGCTCCAGATCCTGCCGAACCCGATCGCGCCGGCGGACGCGACGGGCCACTTCGGACGCCGCAGCCGCCAGGTCGGACACCTGGCGCTTCTCTGCCTCGGCCAGACGCTGTTCGGCGTCGCTCAGCGCCAGCCGCGCCATCTCGAGGTCGATGCGCGCCACGAAGTCCCGGTCCACGACATCGAGCTTGGCGCGGTTGACATCGAACTTCGCGCGGAGGAGGTTGGTGGCGCTCGCCTCCTCGGCCATGCGCGCCTGCGCCTTCACCTGTTCGAGCTCGGCTTCGATCTGCTTCAGCTCCGCCCGCCGGTCGGTTTCCTGGCGCCGAATGCCGGTGCCGTCGAACTCCACCACCACGTCGCCGGCGTTCACGCGCGTGCCGTTCTTCACCAGCCGCACGATCTGGAGATCGCCGGACTGGGTCGGGGCGCCGAGCACGACCGACCTGACCGGCCGAATCTCGCTGCGGAGTTCGACGACGTCCACGAATTCCCCGCGCGTGACGACGGCGGTCGGCACGTTCGCCCGCGTGCGCCCGACGCCCGCGAAGTACGCCACCAGCGACAGGGCGAGGATCACGGCTGCCGCCGTCACGTGGCGCCATCGCGATGCGAGCCGCACGGCCAGCGTCGTCATGTCAATCCCCTCCGGCCGCGCGCCGCGCGATGACGTCGCCCTCGGCCACGCCGGATATCACGACAATCTGCGTGTCGCCCACCTCGCCGACCGCGACCACCCGGCGAACGAACGACCCGCCCTGCCGCGCCTGGACCCACGCCCCGGTCCGATCAATCGCCACCGACTCGCGCGGCAGCACCAGGACGTTTTCGCGCTGCTGGACGACCACGTCCACCGCAGCCGACAGGTCCGGCATCAGCACGGCGTCCGAACCGGCAATAGAGGCCAGCGCCACGAAGCCGCGCACGGCCGGCGTCACCGAACTGGTGATGGCCAGCGGCGCCACCTGCGTCACCTTGCCGGCGAACGACACGCCGGGATACGCGTCGAGCGTCGCGCGCACCGGCTGCCCGACAGCCACCAGGCTGCCGTCCACCTGGCTGACCCTCGCTCTCACCTGCATCGAGGACGGGTCGACGACGTTGACGATGGGCATCCCGGGGCGGACCTCGTCGCCTTCCTGCACCTCCGTCATCGCCGAGCCCTTGAACACCGCCTGCACGACGGCGAGCCCCTCGAACGGCGCCCGGATGACCATGTACTGTGCGTTCTGCTCCGCGTGGTGGAGCGTCTGCTCCATGCGCTCGCGGCGGATCTCGAGGATCTTCAGGTCGGCGGCCGCCGTCAGACGCCTGAGCGCGCGCGCCTGGCGCACTTCGGCGAGCCGCGCTTCGGTCTCCTCGAGGGCAAGCACGTTCTTGTCGGCCTCGATGGCCGGCAGGACACGGTTCTTCCTCATCTCGAGCTGCGCGCGGCCGACGTCGTTCTCGGCCTGCTTCATCGCGGTCTCGTCCCCGGCGTACGCCGTCGCCTGCTCCGCCTCGACCCGGCGGATCTGCTGCTCGAGGTCCTGGAATTCGGTGCGGCGGTCGAACGCCGCGCGGATCTGGTCCTGGGGATCGAACTCGACGAGGACATCGCCGGACTTCACGCGCGAGCCGGTCTTGACGAGCCGCGTGATCACGAGGGTCGAATTCGACTGGCCCGCGAGGCGAGGCGCGGTGGCCGCCGCCGTCCGGACGGCCTCGGTGATGCCCGCGAGGCGCACGGTGCGGGTATACGTGCCGCGGCGGACCGTCACGGTGCCGGAGGACGCCGGCGCGGAAGCGGGCGACCCCGATGCCGATCGGTCGGGCCAGCGCGACCAGGCGACCGCCGCGAGTGAGAGAACCGCCACACCACCAACCCATCGAACGGCGCCGGATAGTTTCATGGACCCCTGCCGAAAGAGACTCGCGCAGCCGCCGCGACATTATATGCGGGAGGGGCCGGAACTCCGCCACGGCAAATCGTGTCCGCCGCGCGCGAACGGGCGCACGGCACACGTGCGCGGTCAGGGGGCGGTCTCGCTGCGCCATGCCCTGGCGGCGGCAATCCGCTCGGCGACAGGCGGATGGGTGTAGAACAGCCATCGGACGAGCCGCGACGGGTTCTCTTCGGCGAGGTTCTGTGCGGCCAGTCGCTGCATCGCCGCGGCAAATGCCGCGGCGTTCCCGGTCAGCTCGAAGGCGAATCGGTCCGCGGCCCGCTCCATGCTCCTCGACATGGCGTTGATCGCGGGGTGCAGGACGAGCGACAGCAGGCCGGCGGCCAGCAACAGCACCGGCAGCCCGGCCACGTCTGAAACCCCCGTCCATCCCAGGCGGGGGGCGAGCGCCCTCAGAACGCGGCTCGCGACGAAGAACCCCGCCGCCGCGACCATGGTCTGGAGCGCGATTCCCCGCCAGAGATCGTGATGCACCTGGTGGCCGAGTTCGTGCGCGAGGATCACCTCGACCTCGTCGTCTGGATGGCTGGCGAGCAGCGTGTCCGAGACGAGAATCCGCCGGGTCCGTCCGAGGCCCGTGAGCGCGGCGTTCCCCTTCTTCGTCCTGTCGCTCACCTGCCACTCGCAGGCGTCGGTCACCGGCACGCCGGCGCGCCGCGAGAGCGCGAGCAGCCGCTCCCCCAGTTCCCGGCGCCCGAGCGGCCGGAACGTGTAGAAGATCGGGAGGAGCACAACCGGCGCGACCTCGGTCAGGACGACGACCACCACGGCGAACCCGGCGGCGGCGACGGCCCACCACCATTCGGGCCACCGTCGCACGGCCGCGTAGAGCAGGGAGAAACCGGCGAATGACAGGAGCGCGCCGAGCGCCCCGCCCTTCACCTGGTCCAGCACCCAGTGGCGCAGCGGCTCTGTCGAAAGGGCGTATCGGCGCTCGAGCAGGAACGTGCGGTAGAAGGAGATGGGCAGGGCGCCCAGTTCATGGATGATGCCGACGAGGGCGACGTAGGCGAGAACGGTGGCCGCAGGCCGGAGCCCGCCGGGCGCAAGGCCGACGGCGGACTCCGCGAGGCGGCGCAGCCACACCGCAGCCGGCGTGGCGGCCATGCTCAGAAGCAGCCCGGCACTCCAGACCGTGGACGCAACGGCTGCCCGGCGGCCCAACTTGTGGTAACGGGCGGATCGGTCTTCGTTCACTTCCCCGTCAGCTGGATTCTTCCATTGGTCGTCTCGAGGACGATCCTCGGCCCGCCGCCATTCAGACGCCCCTCGACGCGGCGCCGCGTCGGCTCGGGGCCGTCGAGCTTCAGGCCATCCACGGAAATCCGTCCGTTCAGGCAGTTGGCCTGGACGTCCGCTTTCGCACCCGACGGGATCGTCAATTCGACCGACCCGTTCACGGTCTCCGCGCGAATGCCGCCCGACGCCACGTCGCCGACCTCCAGCCGCACGGTGCCGTTCGTCGTCGTCGCTTCGACCGCGCCAGAGAGTTCGCGGCCGCGGATGGTGCCGTTGGTGGTCTCCGACTTGACGCTTCCGCTCACTCCCACCACGTCCACCGTGCCGTTGGTATTCTGCAGGCGCACGTTCACCGATGCGGGCACCTTGACGTGGTACTTCACCTCGACGCGGCGTCCCTCTCCCGCGGGCGCCTTGGTCTCGAGCCGCACGCGGTTGGCGGTCACGTCTTCGGCGATCTTGAGCTCCGCCAGGATCTTCTTGGCGTCCTCGTCGGTCATGCCCTTGGCGGTGCGTTCCGCCACCACCTCGACCTGCTGCGCGCCGGCGGCACCGACGATTTCGATGTTGCCGTTCTCGTTGACGATTTCCACCTCTCCGGTCGCGGTGATCGGATAGGTACGGGTCCACTGGTCCTGGGCCTTGCCCTTCGCATCGATGCTGCTGACGATGACATCGCACGCCGAGAGGGCCGCGGCGGCAGCGACGACCGTGATCAGGCGGGCAACGTGGGCGATATGACGGGTGGCGTGCATGGCAAGAGTGCCTCCTGCTGGACTATACGCTGGAGGGCCCGTCCAGGTTCGAAATTCAACCCCTAGTTCAGCTTGACCGAGATGAGTTTCGAAACCCCCGGTTCTTCCATCGTCACCCCGTAGAGCCGATCGGCGATTTCCATCGTCTTGCGGCTGTGGGTGATGATGATGAACTGGGTCTGCTCCTCCATCTGCTTGAGAATCTCGGTGAACCGCCCGATGTTGGCATCGTCGAGCGGCGCGTCGATCTCGTCGAGTACGCAGAACGGGCTCGGCTTGTAGCGGAAGATGCCGAACATCAGCGCGATGGCGGTCAGCGCCTTCTCGCCGCCCGACAGGAGCTGAACGTTCTGGAGCCGCTTGCCGGGCGGCTGCGCGACGATTTCGATCCCGCTCTCGAGGACGTCGGTGTCATCGAGCAGCGTGAGGCCGGCCTGGCCGCCGCCGAACAGGATGGCGAACATCTCCTGGAAGTTCCGGTTGATGACGGCGAACGCCTCGCGGAAGCGCTCCTTGCTGGTCTCGTCGATCCGCTTGATCGCTTCGCCGGTGGCGGCGATCGACTCGCGGAGGTCCTTCCGCTGGACGGTCAGGAACGTGTGGCGGGTCTCGAGCTCGTCGAACTGCTCGATGGCCATCATGTTCACGGGACCGAGGCGGTCGATCTTCGCCTTGACGTCCGCGATGGCCTCGTCCGGGGTCGCGGGCGCGGCCCTGGCCGCCACGGGCGCGGCGGGCTCGCCTTCCTCTTCGCCAGGTTCGCCGCCCTCTCCAGCCTCGTCCTCTGGCTCGTCGGCCATGGCGGTGCCGGGAGCGACCTGCCCTTCCCGCTCGGCCTTCTCCACTTCCGCCAGCACCTGGTCGAGCGTGGCCTGCACCGCGTCCACGCACGTGGAGGCAAGGTGGGCCAGGTCCGACTCGGCCGTCACGCGGGCGAGGTCCAGTTCACCCACCTCCGCGCGCAGGGCGTCGAGCGCCTTGCGGGCTTCCCTGATCTCGATCTCCTCGGCGTCGCCCGCCTGGCGAAGGACCGACAGGCGTTCGTCGGCCTGGCGGACCTCGCCGCGGAGGCGCTCCAGGTCCTGGAGATCGAGGTCGAGCTGGCGCTTGCCGTCCTCGATCGCCTGGCGCAGATCGGCCTGACGCTGCTGGTTCTGGCGGGCCTCTTCCCGGCGCGCCGCGGAGCGCGATTCGAGCTCCTCGATCACGTCTTCCTGGCGGGCCACCTCGGTGAGCAGCGCGGTGGACCGCTCGACGAGGCCTGCGTGCGCCGCGCGCGCGTCGGCCGCGCGTCGGCCGATGACCTCCACGGCCTCGCGGGCGTCCTGGAACTGTCGCTGCGCCGTCGCGAGACGCCCGTCGGCCGCCAACCGGACGTCCTCCTGCCTGAGCACGGACTCGCGCGCTTCTCCCTCTCGGGCCTCGAGCGCGCGCCGCTCTTCCTGGGCGCGAGCGCTCTCGGTGTCGAGAACGTCCGCCTTTCGTGTCAGGCGCTCGCGGTTCTCGTTGGCTGTCGCCACGACCGCCTCGAAGCCGACGATCGCCTTTTCCTGGGCGTGGGCCTCCCCGATGAGGGTGGAAATCTCGTTCGTCAGGCGCTCGATCGACGACGCCACGACCGTGGTTTCCTCGACCAGGCGGGCCACTGCTTCGTGAATCTCGACGGCCCGATCCCGGAGTTCCTTGATTTCGCGCTTGGTCGAGAGGATGCCGCGCGACTCCTCGCGCACACCGCCGTAGACCAGGTGCGCGCCCCGCAGCACGTCCCCGTCCGGAGTCACCACGGGCAGGTCGGTCGTGAGCGAGGCCGAGGCCGCGCGGGCGAACGACGTCGCGATCCACGCGTTCCCGATCGTGTGCCGGATGAACGGGGCGTGGTCGCCCGTGATCCGGACGACCGAAGCCATGGGCACGAGGCCCTCGCCGGGCGGCGCGGACGGCGGGCCGCCGGCCGGCGCCGGGCCGCCGACGACGAGGAAGCCGCAGCGCCCGGCGTTGTGCTCGCGGATGAGCGCAAGGCCGCGGGCCACCTCGTCGTGGTCGGGCACGAGCACGTGCTGCAGCAGGTCAGCGAGGTACGACTCCACGGCGCGCTCGTAGCCGCGCTCGACCTCGAGGTAGTCCGCGAGCGAGCCGAACTGGCGGATGCCGGCCGTCTGGTCCGCGAGCAGGAACCGGGCCGCGTCGCCGTACTGCGCGCGAGCCGCCTCGAGTTCCTCGAGCGACTTCAGGCGCGCCTCCACGCTGGCCAGCTCCTGTTCGCGGGCCCGCGTGTCCAGGCGCCGCTGCTCGTGGTCCTCGCGGGCGTCCGCGAGCTGCGCCTGGCGGGCTTCGCCGTCCGCGCGAACGCGTTCGAGCCGGACGTGCGCGGTGGCCAGCCGCTGGCGCCCCGCTTCGAGGTCCGCCCGCAGCCGCGCGTCCTCCACCTCGATGTCCGACCGCTCGGCCTCGAGCCGTGCCAGCTCTTCATCGACGCGTTGACGGGCGGCGGCGGCGTTGTCGATGGCGTGCTGAAGCGAGCTGATGGCGGTCAGCGCCAGGTAGACATCCTGGCGTTTCCGATCGACGTCGGCCTCGAGCGACTCGAGGCCGCGGTATGCCGTCTCGTAGGCGGCGTTCTCGGCGGCGAGGACGCCCGAGGCCTGCTCGCGTTCGTCCGCCGCCCGCCCGGCGGCTTCGCGCCGCTCGACGAGCGCCTGGCGCGCCGGCTCCCGCTTCGCCTCGATCGCCGTCAGCTCGTCGCTGATTTCGCCGCTCCGGGAGCCGAGATCCACCAGCTGCTGTTCGCTGAAGCTGATGTGGTTCTGCTGGCGGTCGATCTCCAGCTCGCGCGCGTGGGCCGTCTCGCGCACGGCATTCGCCTGCGCCTCGGCCCGCGCCAGTTCGAGGCGGGTCCGGGCGAGTTGCTCCTCGGCCGCCGACAGCCGGCCGGCCGCCGCCGCCTCGGCCTCGTGCCGCTCGGACAGGCGGGCCCGGGCCGATTCGATCTCGTCGGCCAGCACCCGGTACCGCCGGGCGAAGAGGACCTTCTCCCAGCGCCGCAGCTCCTCGCGGAGGCGCTTGTAGCGGCGGGCCTTCGCCGCCTGCCGTTTCAAGGCGGCGCGCTGCTTCTCGACTTCGAAGATGATGTCGTCGATGCGGGTGAGGTTCTGCTGCGAGGCCTCGAGTTTGAGCTCGGCCGCGCGCCGGCGCGCCTTGTACTTGGTCACGCCGGCCGCTTCCTCGATCAGCATGCGCCGGTCCATGGGCCGGGTGCTCAGGATCTGCCCGATCTTCCCCTGCTCGATGATCGCGTAGGCCTTCGCACCGAGCCCGGTGTCCATCAGCATCTCGTGCACGTCCTTGAGGCGCACGAGCTCGCCGTTGATCAGGTATTCGCTGTCGCCGGATCGATACAATCGCCGCGTGACTTCGACGTTCCGGGTGATGGCCGGTTCGGCGTCTTCGGAATCGGGCGGTCCCGGAACCCGCGCCTTCTCGCTCATCGACGTGACGCCCGACAGCATCAACCGGACTTCCGCCGCCGCGGTCGCCTTACGCGATTCGCTGCCGTTGAAGATGACGTCCTGCATCTGGTCGCCACGCAGGCTCTTGGCGCTCTGTTCGCCAAGGACCCAGACGATGGCATCCGCGACGTTGCTCTTCCCGCAGCCGTTGGGGCCCACGATCGCGGTCACGCCCCGGTCGAACGCCAGCTCGGACCGATCCGAGAACGACTTGAATCCTGAGATCTGAAGCTTCTGCAGGCGCATCGACACCCTGTCGGTAAGAGTGATGGAAAAGTCAGTTGAACCGCTGGTCAGTCTAGCAAGTGCAAGGGCTTGTGGCAAGCGCCCGAAAGAGCCCAACGGCTAGTGGGTTCCGGTCTTGATCCCCTTGCTTTTCCGCATCTCGGCAAGCCGCTCGGCATCCGGGAACTGCTGCATCGCGAACTGCGCCTGCGGGTCCTTCGACAAGAGGTTCCGGCGGGCTTCGGAGAGGCCGAACAGCGCAATGTCGATCTCGTTGTGAATCATGGCGCGGATGAAGTCCGCGTCCTTGCTGAACGACTCCTCGTCCACCGCCACTTTCTGCGTCGCCAGGAACGCCTTGAACTCCTTCAGCATCCCGTCGTCCACGACGAAGCCGCGCGCGACCCGTTTCTGGTCGGGCCGCGGCGTGATGCGGGTGTCGCCCTCCGCGATGTAGCGTTCGGCGAAGATGGCGGCGGACTGGCGAGCGTAGATCAGCCGGCCGAACCGTGTGGGGTTGAACCCCTCGATGGGACCGTCCAGGCGCTTGTCCGGCTCGATCCCGCCCCCGCTGTAGACCTTCCGTCCCGCGTCGGTGTAGCGCAGGTCGGACGCCGGGTGCGTCTTCGGGGTCTGATCGAGGAGCGTGTAATTGAGGTACTCGTCGAACGTGCCGTCCCAGGGTCGCTGGATGAGCCGCTTGCTCGGCGTGTAGTACCGCGCCGTCGTCAGTGCCAGGCCGGCGCCTTCGCTGATCCGGTAGACGGACTGCACGAGCGCCTTGCCGAACGTGGTCTCTCCCACGATCAGGCCGCGATCGTGGTCCTGCAGCGCCCCGCTGACGATCTCGGACGCGCTCGCGGAGTTGCGGTCCACCAGGACGACGAGCGGTATGTCGGTGTACTCGCTCCGCTCCGTCGCCACGTAGTCCTGGTCGGAGTTCGGCACCCGGCCGCGGGTGTACACGATCAGCGAGCCCTGGGGCAGGAAGCGGTTCGAGACCCTGATGGCCTGGTCGAGCGGCCCGCCGGGATTTCTCCGCAGGTCGAGCAGCAGCCGTTTCATGCCGGAGGCCTTGAGATCGCGAAGCGCGACGCCCAGGTCGCGGTCGGTGTTCTCCGCGAAGTCCTGCACGCGAACGTAGCCGGTCTGCGCGTCCACCATGAACGACGCGGTGATCGAGGGGATGGTGATCTCGTCGCGCGGCACCTGGATGTCGATCAACTGGTCGTAGCCGGGCCGCTTGATCGACACCTGCACGAGCGTGCCTTTCGGGCCCCGCAGCTTCTTGACGGCACGCTCGGACAGCGCCTGCCCCGTGAGCCGTTTGCCCTGGTCGTCCGTCCAGGTCTTCGGGTCCTCTCCGCCGATGCGCGCGATGATGTCACCGCGACGGATGCCCTTCTTGTAGGCCGGCGTCCCTTCGAACAGGGCCACGACATTGATGTCCACGTCGATGACCTGGATGGTGATGCCGAGGCCGAGGTAGTGGCCTTCCTGGCGCTCGCGCATCTGCGCGTAGTACTTGGGGTCCATGAAACTCGAGTGGGGATCGAGCGTCTGGAGCATGCCGCCGACGGCGCCGTAGACCAGGCGGGCGGAATCGACCTTGTCGACGTAGTTCGCCTCCACCGCGGTGAGGGCCGCGGCGAACGCAGCACGGTGGTCCTGGACGCGTTCGGCCGTGGCCAGGGTGTTCCGGCCCAGCAGGCCTCCCACCAGGGCCGACACGACGATCGCGAACACCGCCGCCGAGAGCACTCCGTACCTGCGCATGAAATCGATGCTAACAGATAAACCACGGTGTCGCAACGACTTCCGAGGGCGGCTGGGGGCCGTCACGCTTGACCCTCATCCTTGCGCGCTCCTATAATGCGAGAGGGGTTTCCGGTCGTTGCACTCTCGAGAATACTGGCCTGCGGTGGTCCGCGACGGACGGCCGTTTTTCTTGGATCGCAAGCACCGCCGAGGTGTTGCGGGGGATTGGGAGTAGGCACCATGTTTGGCTCCATCGGCATGCAGGAACTGATCATCATCTTCGTGATCGCGCTGATCATCTTTGGTCCGCGCCGCCTGCCCGACCTCGGCAAGTCCCTGGGCAGGAGCATCGCCGAGTTCAAGCGCGCGTCGAACGAACTGCGGAACACGCTCGAAGACGAGATCCGCGTCGACGAGCAGCGGCAGGCCAAGCCACCCGTGGCGCCGACACCCGTGCCGACCCCGGTGGAGACGCAGGCCACCTCGACCCCGGCTGCAGCGCCGGACGCGACGACCGGTGACACTCCGGTCCAGCACAGCTAATGGCGCTCCTGCCGTTTCCCCGTTCTTCCGACGAACCGACTGCAGACGACTCCGACGGCTGGGGCGACTCGTCACGCGAGGGCGGCGGCGCGAAGATGACCTTCCTGGAGCACCTGGACGAGCTCCGGAAACGGCTGGTCGTCAGCATCGCCGCCATCGGCGTCGGGTGCATCATCGCCTTCGTGTTCGTCGACCGGATCTACACCTTCGTGATGACCCCGCTCTACGGTTTGCTGCCGAAAGGGAGCGGGATGATCTACACCGAGCCGACTGAGGCGTTCATCCTGTACGTCTGGATGGCGTTCCTCGCCGGGATCATTCTGGCCGTTCCGGTGATCCTGTGGCAGGCGTGGCTGTTCATCGCGCCCGGCCTCTACGCGAAGGAGAAACGTCTCGCGGTGCCGTTCGTCTTCCTCTCGAGCGTGGGGTTCGTCGCGGGGGCGGCGTTCACGCACTACCTGCTGTTCCCGTGGATGTGGGCGTTCTTCGGCAGCTTCGCCACCGACAAGCTGACGTTCATGCCGCGCATCGAGCCGGTGTTCGACCTCTACGTCAAGATGATTCTCGGCATGGGGCTCGTCTTCCAGATGCCGGCGATCGTCTATTCGCTGGCACGCATCGGCCTGGTCACCGCGCGGTTCCTCCTCAAGAGCTTCAAGTACGCCATCCTGATCATCTTCATCCTGGCGGCCGTCATCACGCCGAGCGGCGACATGCTCACCCAGACGCTCTTCGCGATGCCGATGATCGGGCTCTACATCATCTCGATTGGGATCGCCTGGGCCTTCGGCAAGCGGCGCCCCAAGGATCCCGTCGAGGATTGACGCGGTGGCGATCACACGATCATCCGCCCGGGAAGTGTCCGCGCTGCTGGCGGACCTCGAATCCGGGACGGACGTGGCGCGTGAAACGGCGGTCGCGCGGCTCTCGGTCATCGGCACGCGCGCGGTCGGTGGGTTGCTGAGCCTGCTGGCCTCGAGCAGTGTGGCGGCGGCGCGCACGGGGGCCCTGGCCGGACTCGAAGCCATCGGCGACCCGCGTGCCGCGGACGCGGCGCTGGCGTGCCTCGAGGAAGACGACGAGGCGGTGCGCGGCGCGGCGGCCGCCCTTCTGAGGCGGCTGCTGGAATCGGCCCGCGGGGCCGCCGTGCTGGATCGCCTGGCAGCCATTGCCGTCGACAGCACGCGGCCGGATGGTGTCCGGCTGGCGGCACTCGAAGCGCTGCGTCAGGTGCCGGGCCCTGCCCTCGAGCTCATCTCCGCGCGGCTTCGCGACGACCCGAGCCTTGCCGTCCGCGCGACCGTTACGGGGAGTGGAAATGCCGCCATGCGGCCCCCGCTCGAAGCGCTCGAGCAGGCGGCCGCGGGCGCGCTTCCCGATCGCCCCGACTCGCTCCGCCAGTGGCTCGCCGCGGCCGGCGCGGACGCCCCGCTCCCCACGTTACACAGCCTGGTGCAGCGCGTGAGGGAGCGGGAGCGAACATCCGCCGACGCGACGCGGCGCCGCGAGTGGATGACGGCACGCGCCATCGCCCACCAGGTGCTGGCCGCCCGGGGCAGCACGGTGGCGCTCTACGACCTGCGCGAGACCATTGAAGGCGGCGAGGAGGCCCCGGTGGAGATGCTCGCGGCGCTCGGTGCGATCGGAGACCGGACGTGCCTCGAACCGATCGCGGCGGCGTATTCGCGCCTCGCCGAGCGGGCGGGCCACCAGGCCCGCCCGCGGGACACGGGAGCCGCCGATTGGTGGCGCGATCACCTGGCGGCCGTGTTCCGGACGATCGCGGCACGCGAAAAACTGAACGAGCGGCACGCGGTGGCGAAGCGGATTCGGGCGCGCTGGCCCGGGGCCGCCGACTCGCTGCTCGGCCCGGCGAAGTAGGACCCGGCCGCCGGCCGCACGTCGCCAGCCGCCAGCCGCCAGCCGCCAGCCGGAATCAGTATGCCTTCGCGAAGTGGGCACGTGCGATGCCCGGATGGCCGCAGCGCACGCACACCCCGCCCGCGCTCTCCTCGAGCGGCAGGTTTCTGAGCGTCGCCTGCGTGTCGGCCTTGATCTGGCTCTCGCACTCGGCAGAGCCACACCACGGAGCGATCACGAAGCCGGGGCGGCCCTCCATGATCTGCTTGAACTCCTCGTAAGACTCCGTCTCGGAGGTGTGGTCCTCGCGGAATTTCACGGCCCGGTCGAACAGCGCCCGCTGGATCTCGGCCAGCAGATCGCCGATCCGCGCGGCCAGGCCTTCGCGCCCGGCCGACATCTTCTCGCGCGTGTCGCGGCGGGCGAGCATGACCTGGCCCTTCTCGATGTCCTTCGGTCCGATCTCGAGACGCACGGGCACCCCGCGAAGCTCCCACTCGGCGAACTTCCAGCCCGGCGTATATGCGTCGCGGTCGTCGAGCATCACGCGGACACCCTGCGCGGTCAACTCGTCGAAGATCGCCTTCGCGTGCGGCAGCACCGTTTCCCGCCAGTTGCCCCGGGGAATCGGGACGATGACCACCTGGTAGGGGGCGATGCGCGGGGGGAACACGAGCCCATGGTCGTCGCCGTGCGTCATGATCACGCCGCCGATCAGGCGCGTCGTGATGCCCCAGGACGTGCCCCAGATGTGCTGCAGCGACTTGTCGCGCGCCTGGAACTGGATCCCGAACGCCTTGGCGAAGTTCTGGCCGAGGTTGTGCGACGTCGCCGCCTGCAGCGCGCGCCCGTCGCCCATCAGCGCCTCGATCGAGTACGTCCGCGACGCGCCGGCGAACTTCTCGCTGTCGCTCTTGCGGCCCGCAACCACCGGCATCGCCAGCTCCGTCTCGACGAACTCCTTGTAGAGCCCGAGGATCTTCAATGTCTCCTCCTCGGCCTCCTCCGCCGTCTCGTGCGCCGTGTGCCCTTCCTGCCAGAGGAACTCCGTCGTGCGCAGGAAGAGCCGCGTCACCTTTTCCCAGCGCACGATGTTCGCCCACTGGTTGATCAGCACGGGCAGGTCGCGCCACGACTGGATCCACTTCGCGTACATCGTGCCGATGATCGCCTCCGATGTCGGACGGATCGCGAGTGGCTCGTCGAGCTCCTCGGTCCCTCCCTTCGTGACCCACGCCACCTGCGGCGCGAATCCCTCGACGTGGTCGGCTTCCTTGGTCAGGAGGCTCTGCGGAATCAACAGCGGGAAGTAGGCGTTCACGTGGCCGGTCGCCTTGATGCGCCGGTCGAGGCCCTGCTGGATCAGCTCCCAGATCGCGTAGCCGTAGGGGCGGATGACCATGCACCCTTTGACCGGGGAATAGTCCGCCAGCTCCGCGCGCCGGATCACGTCCGTGTACCAGCGCGAGAAGTCCTCGGTCCTCGGGGTAATCTCCGTCACCTGGCCTTCGCCACCACTCTTCTTCCCGTCGCCGCTCGATGCCATGCGTCAGTCCTTCTCGCTTGTTCGTGCGCACGACCCCGGGATCCGGGATCTCGCAGTGAATCTGGATAATTACGTTATCCTACCATTATCGCCCGTTTCACCCGCGAGGCTGCGATGCATCAGGTCCGAGTCGATGTGCGAACCGCCACCGGCCACTACCCGGTCCTGCTCGGCGACGGCCTGACCGATCACCTCGGCCGCGTGCTCGACGAGCGGCAGGTCGGAACCCGGCGGTTCGTCGTGTCGAACCCGGTGGTGTGGCGCATTCACGGCGATCGGATCGCCCGGGCGCTCCGTGGCGCGGAAGTGATCCAGGTGCCCGACGGCGAGCGGCACAAGCACCTGGCCTCCGTCGCACGCATCTACGAAGCGCTCGTTCGTGCCGACGCCGACCGTGGCTCGGTCATCGTCGCCGTCGGCGGCGGCGTCATCGGCGACATGGCCGGGTTCGCGGCAGCCACCTACCTTCGCGGCGTGGGCCTCGTCCAGGTGCCCACCACGCTGCTGGCGCAGGTGGACGCGTCGGTGGGCGGAAAGGTCGGCGTCAACCTCGCGGCCGGCAAGAACCTGGTCGGCGCCTTCTATCCGCCCCTGCTGGTCGTCACCGATCCGACAGTCCTGCAGACCCTCTCGCGTCGCGAGTACCGCGCGGGCCTGTACGAAGTGATCAAGTACGGGATGGCGTGCAGCGCCGATCTGTTCGCGCGGCTGCAGACCGAGGCCGGGCGGCTGGCCGACCCGGCGGCCGGCGTCATGACGCCGATCATCACGGAGTGCTGCCGGATCAAGGCGGCGATCGTCTCGGAAGACGAACGGGAATCGGGCCTGCGCCGGGTCCTCAACTTCGGCCACACGGCGGGGCATGCCATCGAGGTGGTGACCGCGTTCCGCCGGTTCCGTCACGGCGAGGCGGTCGCGTGGGGCATGCTGGTTGCCTCGCAGGTGGCCGTCGGCCGCAGCCTGCTGTCGGAACCCGACGACCGCGCGCTGAGGGCGCTCGTCATGAAGCTCGGCCCCCTGCCGCACATCGCGGACCTGCCGGCGGCCCAGCTGTTGGACGCGATGCGGCGCGACAAGAAGGTCGTCAACCGCACGCTGCACGTCGTGCTGCCGACGGGCATCGGCGCCGCGTCGATCGTGAACGACGTTTCCGAGAGCGAAATGGCGGAGGCGCTGGTCCGGGTGGGATTCGGGGCCGCCTAGCGCCGCCCGGTCGAAGCTCTGGCGACAGGCCTTTCCTCCGTCTTCTCCGTGTCCACTCTGTGGCGATCCGCGTGGACGCTTTCGCCGCGGCAAGAGGCCACTCGCTGGGTGCGGGCCGGGACGATCAGGATGTGGCAATGCGATGCTGCTTCAGCATCGAGACGAGCGAGCGGTAGTCCACCTGCAGGATCTCTGACGCGCGGCCCGGATCGCCGCCCGCCTGCTCGAGCGCCAGCTGGATCTTGCGGCGCTCGACTTCGGCGATCACCCGGCGGCTCGCCTCGGGCAGCGAGCCGGACAGATCGATGTCGGCCCACGGGTCCCGGCGCTCGACGGCCGGCTCTCGGCCGCGCAGATTCAGGTGGTGCGCCATGAGGCGCTCGCCGTCGGCCAGGATGACCGCGCGCTCGATGCAGTTCTGCAACTCCCGCACGTTGCCCGGCCAGGAATACTCCCGCAACGCGTCCTGCGCGTCGTCGGCCACCGCCATCAGGGGCTTGTTCATCTCCCGGCAGAATCGCTCCACGAAATGGCGCGCGAGCAGGAGGATGTCCTCAGCCCGCTCGCGCAGCGGCGGAATCGTGATCGGAAACACCGCGAGGCGGAAGTAGAGATCCTCGCGGAAACGGCCTGCCGCCACCGCCGCGCGGAGATTGCGGTTGGTGGCCGCCACCACGCGGACGTCCACCCGGATCGTCGCCGTGCCCCCGATCCGCTCGAACGCCCGCTGCTCGAGCGCACGGAGGATCTTCGCCTGGAGCGTCAGCGGGAGGTCGCCGATCTCGTCGAGGAAGATCGTCCCGCCGTCGGCGATCTCGAACTTCCCGGGCTTCCGGCCCGCCGCGCCGGTGAACGCCCCCTTTTCGTGGCCGAACAGCTCGGTTTCGAGCAGCGCGTCGGGAATGGCCGCGCAGTTGATGGCGACAAACGGCTCGGCGCTGCGGGGACTGAACGCGTGGACGGCCCTCGCAAACAGCTCCTTCCCCGTCCCGCTCTCGCCCTCGAGCAGGACGGTCGCGTCGCTGCCCGCGGCGCGCTGGACCGCCAGCGAGACCTGCTTCAGCGCCGGCGCGGTTCCGACAATTTCCGGCAGTCCCCGCCGAGCCGCCAGTTCCTCCTTGAGGAACAGGTACTCGGCGACGAGGCGGCGCTGAGCGACAGCGCGCCCCACGAGGAGCAGGAGGTGATCGGGATCGACCGGCTTGGCGAGAAAATCGAGGGCACCCTGTTTCATCGCCAGCACGGCATCCTGGATGCTGCCGTACGCGGTCATGACGATGACCGGGGTCTCGGGGTCGAACTCCTTGGCCGCGCGGATGACGCCGAAGCCGTCGCCGCGAGGCAGTCGAAGGTCGGACAGGACGACGGCGGGAGCGCACGCGCGCAGTTGCTCGACGGCCTCGGGCTCGTCGCGCGCCTCCACGACGCGGTGCCCGTTCGACTCGAGCGCGCGGCACAACATGGTGCGGAGCGAGTCGCGATCCTCGACGATCAGGACCGGAGACCTGGCGACAGCCGACGCAGCCATGTGCGGACCCATGCGGACGGACCGTCGGTCAGCGGATCCAGCCGGGAGGGATGTTCGCCTTGTAGGCGTCCACTTCGATCTTCGCGATCGCCTTTTCCTGCTCGGCCATGTCCTGCTTGAGGCGTTCCATGTCTTCCATGAGGCGCGCCCGCTGAGCCCAACCCGCATTGCGCTGCACCGGGTCTTCCAGCGCGTAGACCTCGTTCGTCAGGACGCGCACGCGAACGTCGAGCGACTCGAGGTAGGTGGTGCTCTTCGCCAGCGCCGTCCGGGCGTCCGTCATGAGCTTCCGCCAGTACTCTTCACCCTGGTCGATCGACGGCGCGGCGTCTTTTGCCTGCGCATCGTCGGTCTTGGCCGCCGCCTGGCCGCCCGCCCCCTCGGCCTTCGCCGGTTCCGGCGCCGCCGGCTCGGGAGGAGTGGTGACGGGATTCGGCTTCAGGTCGTCGTTGGTATACACCTTGCCGGGCGTCTTGACTTCCTTTCGCCGTTCCTCCGCCTTCCGGGCGACATCGGCCAGCGACTGCGACCGTGCGACCCCCGAAAAGGCGATGACTCCGACGAGCCCCCAGACGAGCGTGCTGATCTTCATGACTGCCCCCAGGTCACTCGGCCGACACTCCCACACTATCTTATATCGTCAGAACGACCAAAGGACTCCAGTCTTCGAGATCTACCTTGTCTCCCTCCAGTACAGGAAGCGCGGGGCAGCCAGTCCCGTGGAGACCTTGACCCTGGACATGGCCGCCTCGACGCTTCGCCGCGAAGCCCCGGGACCGAACGCCTCCGCCCGCAGCAGCAGGACTCCCGCGCCGGGATTCCCAGGCGCGGTCCCATCCCGCCCGGGATCGTCGTCTGTTTCGGCCGGGTCGTCTGCGACCAGCACGACGACGTAGATGCCGGCGCCGGATCCGCCCATGTTCACGAGGCCGTAGCGGTACGGATGCCAGCACGGATTATTGCGCCCCCAAGGACGGTCTTCGGTCACAGCCTCCCGGGCCGCGACCGAACAACCCGACGCCGCTCCGCAACTGGCGAGGCTGGCGATTGCTTCCAGCCGAATCGTGCCGCCGGATGGCAGCACGCGCACACCCGATGCGGAGCCGTCGGCGAACACGGACGTCACCGCCCCCGACAGGACCGCATTCCAGTCGGATACCCCCACCAGTTCCGCCGCGGCCTCCTCGATTCCGGCCTCCGCCGCGTAGAGCGCGGCGCGCGCGTCCCTCTGGTTGGAAGCAGCCAGCGTATCGGCTGTCGCCAGGAGGATGGTCGCCACTCCCAACGTCGACAGCAGCAAAATCCCCATCAGCACGATCACGAGGGCGCTGCCGGCCGTGCGGTCAGCGCCCGACGTGCAACGCTCGAGGTACGACATCGATAACCACCTGTCGATCTGCAGCCACCCCGGAACGGTCGCGAGACGTGCCTGGATGAACGAACAGCCGGACGTCGGTGCCCCTGGCCGTCGCGGACCCGGCCTCGGCCCGGATCGTCACGCGGACGGCCCGAACCCGGAGCAGGTCGGCGTCGTAGCGATTCGGCGCGGAGTGGTCCGGGCACCACGGGCCGTCGGTGAGGAGGTCCACTGTCAGCGGCACCAGGCCGACGCCGGCCGACAGCGTCGGCAGACGGCTCCGCTGCTCTCCGTCGGATGCCAGGAACGTACAGTTCTCCCCAGCCGGCCAGTCGTCGCGCCCGTCGTCCACACCGAGAGGCGGGGGGAGCGGACCGTAGGTGACGGCGCGAGGCGACGTGCCGCCAGGTTCGAGACGAGGCGGCTGGGGATCGCCGAGCAGTTCGATGGTCAGGCCGGTGAGGTGATCGACGAGTGGAAGGTCGGACTGGCCGCCGTCGCCCGACATCAACTGCCCGCCGTCCGCCGCGGTTCCCTGGCGCAGGTAGTAGCTGCTGACCGTCACCGGAACGAGCAGAGCGCCCGCCGGAAAAAGCCGTCCGGAGATGGCCCCGCGCCGCTCGAGGCCGACCGACCGACCCGAAACGAGGGTGACGCTGAACAGATCCGCTTGGCCGCCTTCGTCGAGCAGAAGGACGGACGCGCCCACCCGCACGCCGCAGGACTCGTCGCCCACCTGGCACCCGGGCGTCGGCACGATCTGCGCCACGCCGGCGCCAGGAACGAATACCTCCCCGAGCGCGGCGGCGGCAGCGTTGCCAGCTGCCGTAACCAACGAGAGCGCATCCGCCCTCGCGGTACCGGCCGGGTCACCGTGGGACCCGAGGCGGAACGGGAGGACGGCGGCCGTGACCGTCCCCAACGACCTGCCGAATACACCATTCACCGGGCCGCCGCCGGCGCCGTGCAGGTCCGTCAAGAGAGCCTCGGACGCTGCGCGCAGCCGCTGCCGAATGTCGGTGGCAGCCGCCTGGACACGCCAGGCCGAGTGGTCGGGCCCAACCACGGCCAGGAGCCCCGCCATCACCAGGAGCGAGATCGTCCCGGCGACCAGCAACTCCACCAGGGTGAAGCCTGCACGCGAGCTCAACTGGGCCTCCTCGCTCTCGCCGTGAAGAGCCGCGTCGTTTCGGTCCACGGACGCTCGCCGGACGGCAGCCCGACGGCGGGCATACCGCGACGGAGCACGACCACCCGCAGCACCACGACCGCAGCCGGTGCGGCGCCCTCGTCCGCTTCGACGGACCACCGCCGCGTGAACATCGCGTGCGGCGGGGGCGATGTCCCGCTCCCGATCCATCCGCCGGCGCCGTCCAGATAGTCCACGAACCCGATGGCGTTGCCGGTCAACGAGCCGGGTGGCGAGAGTCCGAGTGCGTCGATCGGGCTGCCATCGACGTCGTATCCCCACGCCAGTGCCCGCAACTGCTCCAGCTTCTGCGCCGCGAGGCTCGCCGACACCGTTGTTGTCCGCGAGAATTCCGAAGCGCGGGCGGCCACCACCAGCAACTGCGCGACGGCGAGGAGCGCCCCCGTGAGCAGGGCGAGCGCCACCATCACTTCCAGCAGGGTGAACCCGGAGCGACGATCGTCGATGGAGGCTCGCGACATGACGCGGCGGGGAGCGGTGCCCGCCGAGTCTTGTGCAATCAACGATCCGTCAGCACCGGCCGACAAAAACCCGCCAGAATTCGCGGAGTCTCGGCTCGGGCCCGCCCGCCTCGGTACTCGGAGCTGGCAGTTTTCGAAGGATACGGATTCCGGCCGATGGCAATAATCCGCACACGCCTGCAGAGTGGCAGCGGATTGCTACGGCCGCGGGAGCGGGAGGAGCACCTGGAACGCAGCGCCGCCCAGGTCGGCGTCAGAAAGTGTGACGCGGCCGTTGTGCGTGACGATGATCTTCCGGACCAGCGAGAGACCGAGGCCGGTGCCGTGCCCCTTCGTCGTGAAGAAGGGCTGAAATACCTTTTCGCGCAGCGCCGGATCCACGCCGGGGCCGTTGTCCAGGATGCTGACGCGAATCGCATGCTGCGACCGATCCACGTGGCCGTCCACCCGGATGCGCGGCGGCACCGCCGCGCCGGCGCACGCGTCGATTGCGTTCCTGAGGAGGTTGACGAACGCCTGGCGCAGGAGGACCTCGTCGCCGTCCACCGTCTCGAATTCCCCCGTGATGGTCGCGCTGCCGCCGCGCGCCTCCACCTCCGGCCGTATCTCCTCGACCGCGCGCGCCATCAACGCGCCGAGGTCCACCGGGGCGAGCGTCAACTGCGCGGGCCGGGCGAAGTTCAGGAAGTTGGTGACGACGCGCCCGAGGGCGTCGGTCTCGTCCCGAATCCCCTGCACGTAGGCCGCGTACTGGGTGGACACCTGCGAGGGGTCGAGCAGTCGCGCGTAGCCGTGGATCGTCGCCAGGCCGTTCCGGAACTCGTGCGCCAGGCCGGCCGTCAGTTCGCCGAGCCGAGCGAGGCTGTCCTTCAGCCTGAGCTGCTCCTCGAGAGCGACCACGGCCGTGAGATCCGTGAACAGGCAGATCGCACCCTGCAGCGACCCCAGGGCGTCGAAAAGAGGGGACACGGTGACCCCGAGGTGCATCTCGGGCACGTCGCGCAGCCGGAGCGGGATCGATCGCCGGAGAATCGGACGAGCCGTGGACAGGCACTCTTCGATGATGTCCGCGACCGGCGTCGCCTCGGCGAGCAGATCACTGAACACAATCCCCGGCTCGATCGCCGGTTGGCGGAGCATCCGGCGACCCGCGGGGTTCAGCGTCCTGACCTCGCCGCGAAGACCGACCACGAGGAGACCCGACGCCAGGCTCGACACGATCTCGCCGTTCAACCGTTCAGAGCTCTCGGCGCGTGCGGACATCGCCCGCTCCTGCTCTCGCAGCCGGCGGATCGAATCCTCGAGTGCGGCGGCCACGAACGCCCGTTCCGCGTGCCCTTCACGAAGCTGGCCGCGCATGTCGCGGACCGCGGCGCCGAATCGCATCAGCGAGAACACGAGCACGCCGACGAGGGCGGCCACCAGCGCCGTGAGGCCCATGAGGGCGTAGGCTGATTGGGACATCTCAGTAACTCAACCGGCTCGCGGCTGGCGGCTCGCGGCTGACGGCTCGCGGCTGGCGGCTCGCGGCTGGCGGCTCGCG
>Ga0209048_10000672_pt1 | contig 36102 bp, 21 predicted proteins | sample FrelakmetCRP12CR_FD_187146 | JGI IMG/M metagenome (GOLD analysis project Ga0209048, IMG submission 187146) | Freshwater lake sediment microbial communities from the University of Notre Dame, USA, for methane emissions studies - CRP12 CR (SPAdes)... | ecosystem: Environmental > Aquatic >...
CTGCCTCCCGTAGGAGTCTGGGCCGTGTCTCAGTCCCAGTGTGGCTGATCATCCTCTCAGACCAGCTACCGATCGTCGCCTTGGTGAGCCTTTACCTCGCCAACAAGCTAATCGGACATCGGCCGCTCCCATAGCACAAGGCCTTGCGGTCCCCTGCTTTCCTCCGTAGAGCATATGCGGTATTAGCCCAGCTTTCGCTGAGTTATCCCCCACTACGGGGTACGTTCCGATGTATTACTCACCCGTTCGCCACTCGCCGCCAGGGTTGCCCCCGCGCTGCCGTTCGACTTGCATGTGTAAAGCATGCCGCCAGCGTTCAATCTGAGCCAGGATCAAACTCTTCAGTTTAATCACTGTAATCTCTGCAAGAACTCATACTGACGTTGACCAATTTCACCTTACTACCGGACCCCCGGAGTTGCCTCCAGCGGCCTGGCAATTCAGTCATTGGCCACGAGCCTGAAAGCCGTGAAAGCCTCCAAGCCCGCTTCCTTCAGTGTGAGAACTACTGCTTGTTTCCTTGAGTACTCCGCGGCAACGCAAGCGAAACCTGCCGGTTACCCGGCGTGACGACGCTGCGAGTCGCGGAGCATCCCACAGCCCCAAGCACCCACACTTATCGGTTGTTCAGATTGTTAAAGAGCGCGACACCTGGCAAAACTAGGTGCCGAGAGACGCGATTATACCGCATAAACCGCGTCGGTCAACAGCCCCTATACCATTCTGTGGCCCATGGGGGAGGCTTGTCTGCCGGCGCGAACGTCAAATCCGGGGCTGCAAGTCACTTTCTCAAGGAGCATGCGCGCACTGTCAGCCCACGAGAGCCACTCCCGCGCCGGCGGGCTCCGGGGCGTGGCAGACGCGTCGCTGGTCCGCCGACGCCGCAGCGCTTGCTCGAGCGTGCGCGCGTCGGCCAGATCGAAATAGGTTGGGTAATCGGCGCCTATCTCCCGAAACACGTCGATATCGCTGGCGATCACCGGCAGGCCGTAGTGCATCGCCTCCACCAGAGGCAGCCCGAAGCCCTCGCAGCTCGACGCGAAGATCAGCGCCGAGGCGTGACGATACGCGTGATCGAGTTCGGCGTCCGACCCGTTTTCGAACCAGACGAGCAACCGCCCGAACTGGGCGTGCTGGCGAATGCGGCGCGCGAGTTCGTCCGAGCGCCAGCCGAGCCGTCCGAAAATCAGCAGGCGTGCATCGATACCGTCCGCCCACAGGCGCTCGAAGACGTCGAGCACCAACCGATGGTTCTTGCGCGGCTCGACGGTGCCCACCGCGAGGTACACGCCGCCGCCCGGATCGACGCACGCCTTCGCGATGGCGCCGAGTTGGCCACGGGGCTCGCCGCCGTGGTCGAGCCCGGCGCCCAGGTAGAAATGGTCGATGCGCGGTGGCGGTACGAGGCCGATGCTGCCCAGGTGCGCGCGCAGATCGCGGGCGACCGTGCGCGATATGCCCAGCATGCCGCTCGCGTGGGGCACCACGCGGCGCAGCCACTTGTCCATCAGGATCGGCGTCCCTTCGGGCGCCAGATCGGGATAGTCGACCGGTATCAGATCGTTGACGACGATCCAGACCTCGGCGCCGGCGGCGCGCGCTCTCGCGAGTTCGCGCGACAGGTCGATCGTCCACGCGGGGTCGAGCAGCACCAGCACATCGCCGCCGCGAAACTCGGCCCTCGGTGTCGCCGCCGAACCGAAGGAGCGCAGCCAGCGGCGTGCGTTCTGCGCGCCGTGCACCACCCGGCGCAGGGCATATTCCGTTCGCTGCGAGTGCAACGCGTCGCGCAACGCGGCACCGGGAATCGCGCGAATCGCACCAGCGCGCGCGCGGTGAAACGCGTCGCGCAGGCGCTCAGTCGCGGACGGTCGCCCTGACGATCGCGGCGCCTGCGCCGGCAAACCATCGATCACGGTGAAGTAGCGCCCGTTGTAAACGATCGCCCGGCACGTCCATGGCCCAGGCGCGGACAGCGCCGCGTTGACGAGGTTGCGCCCGGCACGCTGGATGCCGGTGTTGTAGCGACTCGCCAGTGTCGACGTGCACTCGAGGAAAACGCGCCGCGTTGCAGCAGAATCGCGGCCGCCAGCGTCGGGTTGGGCAGTGGACTGCGTCAACTAGCGCGCTGGAACAGGCGAGCGACGGCGTGCACCTACGTTGCCGGTCACTCGCGAGAGACGCGCGCGAGGTCCGCGTCGACCATCATCCGCATCAGCTGCGCGATGTCGGTCTTCGCCTGCCAGCCGAGGACCGCGAGCGCCTTGGCCGGGTTGCCGAGCAGCACATCGACCTCGGCGGGGCGAAAGAACTTCGGGTCGACGACGACGTGCTGGCGATAATCCAGGCCGACATGGTCGAAGGCGATCTTGCACATATCGCGGACCGTCGTCGTCTTGCCGGTGGCGATCACGTAGTCATCGGGCGCTTCCTGCTGCAGCATCAGCCACATCGCTTCGACATAGTCTCCCGCAAAACCCCAGTCGCGCTTGGCGTCGATGTTGCCCAGCCGAAGTTCCTTCTGCTTGCCGAGCTTGATGCGCGCCACGCCATCGGCGACCTTGCGGGTGACGAACTCGATTCCGCGCAGCGGCGATTCGTGGTTGAACAGGATGCCGCTCGACGCGTGCATTCCGAAACTCTCGCGATAGTTCACCGTCGTCCAGTGCGCAAAAAGCTTGGCGACGCCGTAGGGGCTGCGCGGATGAAACGGCGTCGCCTCGTCCTGGCGTTCGCGCTGAATGAGGCCGAACATCTCGCTGGTCGATGCCTGGTAGAAGCGCGTCTTGGGGTCGTGCCTGCGGATCGACTCGAGCACGTTCATGGCCCCCACGCCAGTGACCTGCGCGGTCAGCAGGGGCTGCTGCCAGGAGGTGGCCACGAAGCTCTGCGCGCCGAGGTTGTAGACCTCTGAGGCCTCGCTGGCCGCCATCGCGCGGTCGATCGAACTCAGGTCGGTGAGGTCACCGTCGACGATCGTCACGTCGTCGACGATACCCAATTCGCGCAGCCGCCACAGCGAATCCGAGCTGCGTCGCGCAAGCAGGCCGCACACGTCATACCCCTTCCCGAGCAGCAACCGGGCGAGATACGCGCCGTCCTGGCCACTGATGCCCGTGATGAGCGCCTTCTTATGCATCGGCAATGCTCCCCTCCCACGATTGTAGCGCTGCGCGCAGCGACACGCGCAGGGGCGTGGTCGCGGTCCAGCCGGTCGCCGCGCGAATCTTCGACGCGTCGCCGCGCATGCGCCGCTGTTCCGCGCGCCGCATCCGCTCCGGTTCGGTTTCGATCTTCACGTCGACGCCTCCCAGTTCGACGAGCTCGCGGAGTATCGCCGCCAAACTATGCTCTGCGCCAGAGCAGACGTTGTAGATTTCGCCGGCGATGCCGCGCTCCAGCAGCGCGAAGTAGGCGTCGATCACGTCACGCACGTCGGTGAAGTCGCGCGTCACGTCGAGGTCGCCGACACGGATCACCGGCGCCCGCAGTCCGCGCTTGATCGCGACGATCTGATGCGCAAAGTCGGACACGGCGAACCGGTCGCTCTGCCCGGCGCCGATGTGGTTGAAGGGCCGCGCCAGCACGACGTCCGTGCGGTGGCTCGCGTGCCACTGCCAGCACAACGCTTCGGCGGCGAGCTTGCTCACCGCGTATGGATTGCGCGGCCGCGGCAGCCGCGTTTCAGCGACGGGCAGCTCGGCTTCCGGCACCAGCCCGTAGACCTCGCCGGTCCCGACGTAGAGAAAGCGGCCACGGAAGGCGATCGCATCGAGGGCCTGCAGCAGGTGCAGCGTACCCGTGACGTTGATCTGCAGCGTCGTTTCGGGATCGCGGATCGACTCGGGGACTGCGCTTTGCGCCGCGAGGTGCAGGACCGCGTCGGGCCGGGCCTGCGCGACCAGCTGCGCGATGGCTGCGCGATCGCGCAAATCCAGCGTGTCGGGGATGTCGACGAGCGACCACCGCTTGCCCTGCTCGGCGGTATCGAGCGCTTGCGCCAGCGACTGTCCGACGAACCCCGAGCGGCCCGTGACCAGCAGTCTTTGCTTCGCCTGTGACGTCATGATGGTTCGCTGTCGGGCGGGAGCTCTAACCAGCGATTGTCGAGCACGACGTCCAACAGCGCTTCCGCGCTCTGTTCCCAGGTAAGGCGCTGCATGTCCGTCGATTGCGCAACCGACTCGACGGGGGCCGCGAGCCAGTTTTCCAGTACGGTGGCGAGCTGTTCCGGCGTGCCCAGCGGAAAATACGTCGCGTGCTCGCCGGCGATTTCGCGAAACACCGGGATGTCGGAGGCCACGATCGGCGTGCCGAATTGCGCGGCCTCGATCAACGGCAGGCCGAAGCCTTCGCCCGCGGAAGGCAACAGCAGCGCCACGCTGCGTGCGTAGCACTGGTGCAATTCCTCGTCGCCGGGTGAGTCGATGAATTGCAGCCGGCGGCCGTACTCGGGATGGCTGAACACCCGCGACAGGAACTTCTCGACGCTCCACCCGGGCTTGCCGGCGATGCACAGCTTGGCGTCGACGCCGCGCGCCCACAGAACCTCGAATGCGTCCAGCGCCAGCGCGTGGTTCTTGCGCGGCTCGATCGTCCCGACCATGAGCAGCGTGCGGCCGCGCATGGCCTGCTGCACCCGCTCAGTGACTGCGGATGTGATCGCAGGTCGGAAATCGCAGCCCAGGTGCCAGAATCCTATCCTCGCAGGCAACGCCGCACCACGGGCGTGCGCCCAAGCTTGCAACTCCTCCACCACGGCGCGGGAAATGCAGATCAACCCGTCGCTGCCGCGCACGGCCTTGTCGAGCCAGTTGCTGAACCAAGCGGCGCCGCCTTCGACGAACAGGTGCGGAAAGCGGATCGGGAGCAAATCGTAGACGACGCAATAGACCTTGCCATTGTGTCGGCGAACCGCGTCGAACAGCGGCAGCCAGTCGTCGATCTTTGCCCACGACGAATCGAGCATCAGCAGGATGTCGCCCCAGCGCAACTCGATCGGCGCGCGGCGCGAAGCGTCGCCGGCGCGTGTCGACTCCGCGGCCTCGATCACGCCTTCGGCGTGCAGCCACTGAGCGGCCTCCCCCAACATTCCCGGTTCGAGCCGGACCGCAACGACGTCGAAGCCGGCGCGATTGGAGCAGTACAGCCAGCGCACGACGTTGCGCACGACCCGCTGAATTCCCGTCTGGAGGTCCTGGTCGGCGATGTGCGTCACGTCGACCAGAATGCGCTGCCGCGCGAACAGCGTCCGCAGCATGCCTTCGTGCAGCGCCGCGGCGCTCTGCTCCACAACGGGCAGCGTCGAATCATCCTTGGCGAGGATCGCGCCGAGATCGCGCACCGCGGTGACCAGCGACGCTGCGTTGCTGCGTTCCAGGAACTCGTCGATCGCGATCGCGTACTGCGCCGCGATCCCTTCCGGCGCGTGCTCGCGCGCCGCATGCGCCCGCCCCGCCGCGCCCAGCTCGGCGAGCGCCGCAGGCCGCGCATGCAGGTCGCTCATGGCGGCGGCCAGCTCGGCCGGTTCCGGCACCGCCGCAATCTTGCGAACGACCTCATCCGGGTAGTCGGTGAAGCTGCCGGCCTCGTTGGCTATCAGCGGCACCCCGTGCGCCAGGCAATCGAGGATGGCCTTGGACGTCCCGCCACGCGTTTGCGTGCGCAATTGCACGGCGAGATCGGCGATCGCGAGGTACTTCGCGTAGGCGGCTTCTTCCAGGTATCCGGTAACGCGCATGCGCTGCCGAAGTTCACTGGCATCGATGGCCCGGCGCAAATCGTGGCCGAACGCGTCGCGCGCAAGTTCCCCGACGAACACGAGCTTGGCGCGTGGGTCGGCCGCCAGCGCGGAACGCGCGAAAGCTTCGAGCAGCACGTCGCCGCTCTTGGTCCACGTGATGTGCCCGAACGTGCAGACGACGAAGTCGTGCTCGCCATAGCCCAGCTCCGCGCGCAGCGCCGCGCGCGCGACCGGGCCGATCGGGGTCGGCATGCGCGCCATCTGCTTGATGATCCGGTAGGGTGCCGCCCAAGCTTCGGGGTAGTTCTCGCGCGCCACTTCGAGGTTGAACGGCGTGTGCGAAATCACTCCGATGGCCGCGTCGATGACGCTCTTGCTCACTGGCAGGTTGACCATGGTGGTGCCGATCGGGTCCGCGTTCTCCTGCACCGGCGCGAGATAACGGCGTGCCCTCGGGCCGTGTGCCTCCAGCAGCGCGCGGCGATAACTTCCCGCACGTCCGAGATTGAAATCGACGTAGCCGTACAAGCCGCTCAGGTACGCGTCGTGCAGGACGACGATGCCCGGGTAGCACGCCACGTAATCGAGCATGTAGGCGTGAAACTCGGAGTTGCCCATTTCGTAGACGATGCCTTCATATTCTCTGCGACGCGCGGCGAATTCCCGGTGGGGGCGGATCGTGAATCGGGCACGCAGCTCGGCATCCGATACGTCGTAGTCGTCGACGAATATGTCGACGGCAAAGTGGCGCGCCAGGTACGGCAGGAATACTGCATTGTAGTCGGCAATCCCGGAACGGCACGGCGGCAGCGGAGTGAACAGCGCGAGCCGGCGCTTCGGAATAGCGCCGCCCGCCACGCCAGCCGCGCGCGGCTGCTGCCGCGCGTGCGCGTCACGCAGCGCTTCGAGTGCGAGGCCGGCCGATCGCTCCCAGGTGTACTGGCCGGCCCGCCGCACGCCGTGCCGGCGCAGCTCGTCGGCAAAGGCGGCATCGTCGAGCACGGCGGCGAGCCGCGCGGCCATCGCTTCCGGCACGCGCGCATCGAACAGCGCATCGGCACGGCCGATGACCTCGGCCGTCCCCGAATTGTTCGCACCGAGCACCGGCGCGCCGCACGCCATCGCCTCGAGCACCGGCAGGCCGAGGCCCTCGTAGAGCGACGGAAAGACGAACGCATCGCAGAGGTTGTAGAGTGCGACAAGCTCATCCTCGGCGAGGTACCCCGGCAGGATCACCTCGTCGGCACCGAGCCCGAGCCGGCGCGCCTGCTCCTGCAGCGCGTGGCGCGTCGATGCCGACAGCGAGCACACGATCAGCAGTTGCGTGGTAGCGCGTACGCGCGCGGGCAGCGCGGCAAATCCGGCGATCGCCCCACGGAGGTTCTTCCGATGATCGTCGCCTCCGGTGTACAGGACCAGCCTGCGGGTTAGCCCCAGCCGCGCGCGGAGCGCAGCAGCGCCCCGGGCATCAGGCGGCCGTCGGCGAAATGCGGCATCGATGCCGCCGCCAACCGTGGTGATCCGCTGCGCGTCCATGCCGAGCAGCTCGATCGCGTCGGCGCGCGTTGCCTCCGAGATCGCCAGCACGCGTTCGCATTCGCGCAGCGCGCCCAACTTGTCCAGGTACCACGCCTTGTATGCCGGATCGGCCAGATAGTATTCCGGGAAACGCAGCGGAATGAGGTCGTAGAGCGTCGCTGTGCGCACCAGTCCCGGAACCTTCGGCAGTGCGCCCGGCACGACCGCCTGGCCATGGAAACCTTCGAACACGTGCGCGACGTGCAGCACGTCGGGCTGCAGAGTCATCCAGTGGCGCTTGACCAGCGCCTCCGCGACACCCTGCGTCGTTGCCCGCGTTTTCGTGCCGTGCGAGGCGACGCGCGGATAGCGATACGCGGACAGCCGCATGCGTCCGATGTGCAGGTCGAACACATCGAGGTTCTTCTGGAGCGACGCGCCGTAGGCCGCGCTGAAGCACACGCGCAGGTCGTCGTCGCCGATTTGCCGGGCAACGTGCGTCGCGAGGCCCTCGGCATAGCGACCGATACCGCGCCCCGCCGAGACTTCGGACTGGCAGGCCTGCAAATCGATGACCAGGCGCACGCTCGATCAGCCGCGGCAAGAGCCAGTGCAACGCAGCGCGGTGGTCATCCCTTGCGCTGCCGGATGATTTCCTGCTCGAGCAGCGCGACGAGTTCGCGAACGCTGACCGAACCCTTCTCGGCGATGGCGTCGAATCCGCTTGCCGCGTCGGCGGAATGCGGAATCGAGCTTCCTACCGGCGCGCGGCGCGCTCCGTCATGCCTGCGCGCGACATCGCCCGCATGCGACAACGAGCTGTTCAGAAGCAACGACTTGGCGCGCGACCACAGCGCCGGATAGCGTTCCCGCACCCACGGCGCCAGGCGTGCGTAGGCGCCAGAGCGCTTGGCGACGTCGGCAGCGCGCCTGACGACCCCGGAGCGGTGCGCGGGGCCGGCAATGGCTCGAGCGGACGCAACGCCCGCAGCCGCCCGCAGCCAGCGCAGCGGCGCGGTAACTCGCCAGGACACGCTGCTCGTCACTGCCGCAATGCGTGCCTGGGCAGCGGCCAAACGCAGCTGCGTTTCCTGCAACCGTTGCTCGGCGACCAGGGCACGCGATTCCGTTTCGCCGACGCGCTGTTCCAGGCTATGCGTCTGCTCCATCGCCAAATCGCGCCCGCGCTCGGCTTGGGCAACGCGCAACTCGACGGTCGCAGCCTGTGCGCGAGCCGCTTCGGCACGGGCATTGATCGTCGCACAGAACGACGCCGTCGCGGTTCCGCTGAGCACGAACTCGTCGAAGACATTCGGCCCGTAGCGGAACGCGCCAGCGAGTTCGGGGTGCCGCACCGAAACATAGTATCGATTCAGGCCGTCGAAGTACGCGAATGCATAGCCCTGCTCCAGCACCAGCGGCTCCCATGACTGATGCGATTCGGACTGGCTCGTCGGCAGGGTACTCTCGACCACTACGATCCAGGGTTTGACGCGGCTTCCCCAGCCCTCGAGCACTTCGCGTTCGAATCCTTCGACGTCGATCTTCAGCCAGTGGACATCCTGCGCGGCGTACGGCGCCAGCACGTCGGCCAGCGTCAGGCATGCCACCTCGACTGCGCTTGCCGCGAAGCCTGCCGCGCCGTGTCCCTCTGCGATGTCGCGCCGCGCCGTGCTCAACCCCGTTCCGGGGAGTTCGTACAAGGCGAGTCTCCCGCGCCGCGCGCCGAGCGCGGCCTGAACGACACGCTCGTCCGGGCGGTGCTCGCGCAGACGCTCGGCGTAGGCCGCGACGGGCTCGACATGCACGCCGCGCCACCCCTGCTCGTAGAAGCCCATGCTCACCGAGTCGACGATCGGGTCCTGCGCGCCGACGTCGACATAGAAACCGCGCTCGACGTGCTTGAGCGCCCGCCACAGCATGACGTCCTCGAAATTCTGGGCGTAGGACGTGAACATTCAGTGGCCGCCTTCGCGACTGATTTCGAAAACCGCATCCAGCCAGTTCGAGCCGATGAAATACTGCCGGTCGGTGTTGATGACGTCGAACACCAGCGCATTGTCGGTCCACTCGAAGTTGTTGGCGAGGTGGGTGTCCGAGCTCACCAGCGCCGGCGAGAACGAATACGATCCCGGCCCCAGTGTGCACGTGAATGGCAGCCTGAATTCGACCCGTTGCCCCTCGCGAAGGCCAGTGAGGACTTGCCCGGTGTGCCAGGTATTCGTGCCCCAGATGACATGGCCGAGGCGATCGCGCAGCATGTAGCCCAGCACGAGTTGCGGGATCGCGGCGTTCACTCTAACGCGCGCCGTCAGCAGCAGCTGCTGCCCGACGCGCGCCGATTGCACCTGCTGCCGCGTTGCGGCATCGAGCAGCGTGAATTCGGAAAGCGTCGCCTCGCCCGTCCCCGAGCGCGTCCGCAGCCAGCCATCGGGCCGGCGCACCTGGTCGACGGCCGACGCCGCACTTTCCCGTTCATTCTCCTTGCGCGCGATGAGCGCGTTGTAATAATCGACGACCTCGTCGGGCGCGCCGTCGCGCAGGACCTTGCCGCGCTCGAGCAGGATAACGCGGTCGCACAGCGACCGGATGTCCGCCATGCCGTGCGTCACGAACAGCAGCGCGGTGCCCTGCTCCTTGAACCGGCGTATGCGCTCGAAACTCTTGTGCTGGAAATACGCGTCACCGACCGACAGCGCTTCGTCGACGATCAGGACTGCGGGGCGAACAGCCGTGGCAACCGCAAAGGCCACCCGCATTTGCATGCCGCTCGAATAGGTACGCAGCGGCAGGTCGAAGTAATCGCCGATCTCGGCAAAGGCTTCGATTTCGGGCATGACCCCGGCAATCGCGTCCGGCGCGAAGCCCATGAGTCCGGTGGCGTGCAGGACGTTCTGCCGGCCGGTGAACTCGGGATTGAACCCCATGCCCAGTTCCAGGATCGCCGCGACGCGGCCATCGACGTGCACGCCTCCCTCGGTCGCGCGCAAGGTGCCGGCGATCAGTTTGAGCAGCGTGCTCTTGCCGGCGCCGTTCTGGCCGACGATGCCGATCGCGTTACCAGCTGCCAGTTCGAAGGACACGTCGCGCAGCGCCCACTGCTCGGCCAGCGGCGTGACCGGCACACCCAGCCACGAAACTATCCGGTGCCATTCGGAACGGTACTTGCGAAACGCCTTGCCGAGCCCCTCGACGCGCAGTACAGTCCTGCTCATAGCACGTCCACCATCTCCGGACTGGCGCGGCGGAACAGCCCGAGCGCGACGACCAGCAGAAGCGCGGCCGCCAGCGTAAGCCATGCGAGCGCGTTCACGTCCGGCGGCCTGTTGAACAGCAGAGCGTTCTGGTAGCCCTCGACGATCGGTGTCATCGGATTGAGGTAGAGCATGCGGCGCAACGCCGCCGGGACGATGTCGGGCGTGTAGGCGATCGGCGCCAGCCAGAAACCGAATTGCAGCGCCACCGGGACGATCTGCCCGACGTCGCGCACGAACACGTTGAACACGCCCAGCAGGAGCCCGACTGCCAGTCCGATCGCGAGCGTCAGCAGCATCAGCACGGGCACCCACGCGATCCCTGCGCCGGGGAAGCGTCCGAACAGGGCGAACACGATGATGACGGCAAGCAGCAGCAGCACATTGTTCAGCAGCGCGGAACCGGCGACGATGATCGGCAGGCAGATCCGCGGGAAGAGCATTTTCTTGAGCAGGTTGCCGTTGTCGATGAACAGCGTGAGGCAGCGGTTCACCAGCTCGGCAAACAGCGACCATGCCAGCAGCCCTGACAGGAGGTAGAGCGCGTACGCCGACTTGTCGTTGGCCATGCCCGGCAATTTTGCCGACATGATTTCGGCCAGCACCAGCGCGAAGATCGCCGCCTGGGCCAGCGGGTGCACGATCATCCACAGGCCGCCGAGCTTGCTGCGAATGAAGCGGGCTCGGATCTCGGCGCGGATCGACGAAAGGATGAAGTGACGGTAGCGCCAGGCGCTCGCCAGATTGGGGACAATCATGCGGTGGAGCCCTCGCCGGAGCGCACTTTGTAGCGCACCATTAACACGCCGAATAGTATCATTCTCGATTCGGACGCCGCAGCGGGCGCGATGCGCGCCCACCGAGACTACCCTCATGCCAGCGCCCCCTCTTCCCGCACCGCTAAAGGTCGCGATCGTCCACGACTGGCTCGACACATGGCGCGGCGGCGAGAACGCGCTCGCCGAAGTCATCGGCGTCTATCCGCAGGCCGACCTGTTCGCGCTCGTCGACTTCCTCCCCGATGCGCAGCGCGGGCACATCCTCGGCAAGCACGCGCGCACCAGCTTCCTGCAACGAATTCCCGGCGCCGCGCGGCATTTCCGCGCGCTGCTGCCGCTGTTTCCGCGTGCCATCGAATCGCTGGATGTGTCACGCTACGACCTGGTCATATCGATATCGCACGCCGTCGCCAAGGGCGTGCGCACGCATCGCCAGCAACTGCACGTGTGCTATTGCCTGACACCGATGCGCTATGCCTGGGATTTGCGCGAGACCTACCTCGCGTCGGCCGGCGTGCGGCGCGGGCCGCGGCGACTCATGGCCAACGCCATGCTCGACCGGCTGCGGCGCTGGGACCTCGCCACGAGTTCCCGCGTCGACCAGTTCATCGCCATTTCCGACTACATTCGCGCGCGCATTCGCCGCTGCTACGCGGTCGAGGCCACGGTGGTCCATCCGCCGGTCGACGTCGACTATTTCGTGCCTGGTGCAACCCCACCGTCGCGGCTGGCGTACTGCACGGCGTCTCGCTGGGTTGCGTACAAGCGCCTGGACCTCATCGTCGAGGCATTTCGGGCGTTGCCGGAGCATCGCCTGATTGTCGTCGGTGACGGGCCGGAGCTGCGTCGCGCGCGCAAGCGCGCGCGATCCAACGTCGCATTCCTGGGCGAAGTTTCGCGCGAACGCCTGCGCGATGTGATGCGCGATGCGCGAGCGTTCATTTTCGCCGCCGAAGAGGATTTCGGCATCGCGCCGCTGGAAGCGCAGGCGTGCGGGACGCCGGTCATCGCGTATGGACGCGGTGGCGCCACCGAAACCATTCATGGCCTGGACGCCGCCCAACCTACCGGGATGTTCTTCGCCGCGCAGAGCGCCGAGTCGATCCGCGCCGCGATCCTGAGCTTCGAACAGCGCGGCGTGGCGACCACCGCCGCTGCCTGCCGCGCGAATGCCCAGCGCTTCGCGCCGGAGCTCTTCCGCCAGCGCCTGGCAGGGCAAATCGACATCGCGCTCGCGGCATTTCGCGCCAGGCAAGCAGCGCCATCGCCATGCTGAGCGCACCGCGCAACCTGCTCAAGACCAACGCCAGCACCTTCGACGCGCTGGCTCGAATCGCCGATCCGACCATCGTGGTCATGGTGGGCTGGGTGGCGCACTGGGTGTATCTGGGGTTGTATCAGGGCACCCCGATCGTGCCGCCGGCGTACTGGATCGCGATTTTCGCGGTCGCCTTGTGCAGCGTCGTCGTATTTCCCGCAACCGGGTTGTATCGGCCGGAGCGTGGCGCGAGCGTGGTCGAGGATCTGCGCGCCCTTGTCTACGGCTGGTTGACGCTGGTCGCCATCGGCGTGCTGGCGGTATTCGCGACCAAGACCGGCGACCTGTACTCGCGGGTATGGGTCGGGCTCTGGATCGGTGCCGGCCTGCTGTTGCAAATCGCGATGCGCCTGGGCTTACGTCTGACGCTGCGTATTCTGCGCCGGCGCGGCTACAACCTGCGCCACATCTGCATCGTCGGCGCCGGGGATCTGGGACGGGAGGTCGTAGCGCGCCTGCGCCGCGCACCATGGACCGGCCTGCAGCTGCGCGGTTTCTACGACGACACACCCGAGCTCGCGGGGCGCGCGGTCGATGGCGTGCCGGTGCTTGGAACCATCGACCAGCTCGGCCGCGATCTCGAGCACGGCGGTCTCGACCAGGTGTGGATCGCGCTGCCGTTGCGCGCTGAAGATCGCATCCGCCAACTGGTGAGCGAATTGCGAGCGTTCTCGGTGCAGGTGCGCTACGTGCCCGACATCTTCGGGTTCCAGTTGCTGCGCCACAGCTTCTCGGAAGTCGCCGGCATGCCGGTGATCGGGCTGACCGACACGCCGATGGAGGGCGTGCAGCGCGTATTGAAGGCGGTGGAGGATTTCACGCTCGGCGGCATCGCGCTGCTCGTGCTAACGCCGCTGCTGCTCGCGCTCATGCTCGGCGTCAAGCTGAGCTCGCCCGGACCGGTGCTCTACCGCCAGCAGCGCGTCACTTGGAACGGGCGGCATTTCACGATGCTCAAGTTCCGCTCGATGCGGGTCGGGGCGGAGCGAGCGAGCGGTCCTGTCTGGGCTCGGCAGGGCGACACGCGCATGACGCCCTTCGGCGCCTGGCTGCGCCGCTACAGCCTCGACGAGCTGCCGCAGCTGTTCAACGTGTTGCTGGGCGACATGTCGCTGGTCGGTCCGCGTCCGGAGCGCCCGGAGTTCGTGGCCAGGTTCCGGCAGGAAATCCCCGGCTACATGCAAAAGCACATGGTCAAAGCGGGCATCACCGGGTGGGCCCAGGTGAACGACTTGCGCGGCAGCAGCGACCTCGCCAAGCGGATACAATACGACCTCTACTACATCGACAAATGGTCGCTGTGGTTCGACTTGCGCATCCTCGCCCTGACGGTGTGGCACGTCTTCAAGAGCCGCAACGCGCGTTGATCTCGCCGTGACCGAAATCGCCACACCGCCGAGCGCCGCACCTGCGGCAACATCGCCGGTAACGTTCACCCCGGCACGACCGCGCCCGGTCGCCGTGGCCACTTGGCTCTTTGGCGCCAGCGCCCTGATCTGCGTGACGCTCTATCTCGCGATGACCGTCCAGGGGAGCTGGCTTACGAGCGCGCCGACGCTGCACTCGGTGGCAAGCGATCTGATCGTCAATCGAGGCAGCTCGCAGTTGCGTCCTGAAGGCCTCGCCCTGCTCGCGCCGGACCCGGCCGGGACGACCCTGGTCAGCGTCAAGACGGCGCTGCGCTCGTCGGACTACCCGGTGGTCGCGTGGAGTACGCTGGGGGTTCCCGATCAGGTCGAGGTCGCGCTGCTCTGGCAGAACAGTTACGAGCCGAGCCGCATCTTCAACCGCCGCCTCGACGTCGAGGCCGGCCGCGTCCAGCCCTACGCGCTCGACAACGATCCCAATTGGAAGGGGGTCATCAGCGGGCTCGCGCTGGGCATCAGGGGTTCGTTTGCCGAGCCGATCATCATTCGCGGCGTCACGGTGAAGACGATGAGCGCCCGCGAGCTGCTCGGCGATCGCGTGCGCGAATGGTTTACCTTCGAGCCATGGAGTGGTTCGTCGATCAACACGCTCATCGGCGGCGCCGACGTGCAGGATCTGCCGATTTCGTTCACCTTTGCGGTCATCGTCGGTCTCGCGGCGCTGATGGTTGCGGCGCTGGCGCGGTGGCGGCCGCAATGGGTGGGAACGACCGGTGCGGTGGTCATCGGCGGCATGTTCGTCGCCGCCTGGGTCGTGGTCGACGCACGCTGGCAGTGGAATCTCGTGCGCCAGGCCGCGATCACCACGGACCGCTACGCTGGCAAGTCGTGGCGCGAACGCCATCTCGCCGCCGAGGACGGCGTGGTCTTCGCCTTCATCGAAAAAGTGCGCGCCCGGTTGCCGCCGCCACCGGTGCGGGTGTTCATGGTCGGCGACGAGCACTACTATCGGGACCGCGGTGCGTATTACCTCTATCCGTACAACGTTTTCTTCAGTCCGTGGGTGAACGCGATGCCGCCCGCGTCGGCGGTCCGGCCCGGGGACTACATGGTCGTGTTCCAGCGCCGCGGTGTGCAATACGACCCCGCCAGGAAGCTTCTGCGCTGGGACGCCAACCCGCCGGTCTCCGCCGAACTGCTGCTAGCCGAAGGCGGCTCGGCGCTTTTCAAGATCAACTAGGGCCGCATGGACGCGCTCGCACTGATCTTCTCGCTGGCCCTGCCGTGGCTGCTCGGTATCGCGGTGCTGCTGGCGCTGGGCTGGCCGCGCGGCGAGTCGCCCGGCGTTGCGCTCGCGCTCAACGCCGGATTCGGCTATGGCGTCGGCGCCGTGCTGCTGACGCTGTGGATGCGCGCGGCAAGCGTGGTCGGCATGGCTTTCGGCTGGATCTCGATCGCGCTGCCGCTCACCCTGGCCACCGCCGTGCTCTTCTTCTATGCGGCCCGCAAGCGGCCGGCGTTGTGGAGCGAAGCGAAGAGCGGCGTGGCGGCGCTTTTCGACAGCGAGCTGTCGCGCTGGCAGCGGATCGTCTGGTACGCACTGCTCGGCTGGCTGGCGGTCCGCTTCGCGCTGCTCGCGACCGAGGTCGCGTTGCGCCCGCTCTATCCGTGGGATGCGTGGGTGCAATGGGCGACCAAGGCACGCGTCTGGTACGAGCTGGGCCGCATCGCGCCGTTCGTGCGCGAGGACGTATGGCTGGCCGGCGTGCCGGGCGCCTGGTTCGACGCATCGCCCAACTATCCGGCAACGGTGCCCTTGCTGCAGGTGTGGACGTGCGTGGCGCTGGGTCGCTGGGACGATTCCGCCATGAACTGGCCGTGGCTTGCCGTGCTGCTCTCGCTGACGGTAGCGATCTACGGCGCGCTGCGCGGCGAAGGCGTCGCGCCGCTGGTTGCGCTCATCGGTGCGTATTTCGTCGCCTCGCTGCCGCTATTGGACATCCACGTCGCGCTCGCCGGCTACGCGGACCTGCCGATGGGCGCAGTCTACACATTGGCGGCACTGGCGACGTACCGCTGGTGCCTGCGTCGCGATCCGCGCGACGGCACGCTGGCGCTGTTTCTGGCGATCGCCTGCCCGCTGATCAAGACGCCCGGTTGGGTATGGGCTCTTACACTGCTGCCCGGGGTCGTGGTCGCCTTGCTACCGCGGCGCGGACTGCGCATCCTTGGGATCGCCGCGGCGGCGAGCGCACTGGTGCTGCTGTTCCTGGCGCGCACGAACACGGTCATTCTGGGCTACCAGATGCACCTGAACTTCGAGCCAGCCTGGGCGCAGCTCGTCAAGTCCTACTTCCTGATGGGCAACTGGAATTTGCTTTGGTACGGCGTCATCGCCATCCTGATCGTCGGCGCGCGCCACATACTCAAGCCACCGCTGGTGCCGCTGACCGTCATTACGGTTGCCGGATTGGCGTTCCTGCTGTTCGTATTTGCATTCACCGAAGCCGCAGCATGGCTCGCCGACCTGACGACCGCCAACCGCGCAACCATCCACCTGGCGCCGCTGCTGGTCGTGCTGGGCACGCTGACCTGGCACCGGCTGGCGCTTCCCGCGGCACTGCCTGTGCCGCGGCTGGCGGAGCGCTGCGAGCCGGACGCGGCCTGAAGCGCATCGGCCGCGTCGCACCCGACGATGAGATCGCCGAGATCGTGCACTATTGCACTTCCGCGATCGCGCGCTCTCCGCAACTCCCGCGCCATTCGGTAGGCATGCCGCAGTGCAAGGCAGCCATCGCCAGGCTCGGCGCTTCCTCGACGCATCTCCCGACGGCTCCGCGGCAGCGACGGGCTGCGCCACGGCAAGGGGGACAGCGAACGTGAGGCGAGTGGTCGGCCGCAACGAAGTGTGCCCGTGCGGAAGCGGCAAGCGCTACAAGCATTGCCACGGCGCTGCCAGCGCGCGGCCACCGACCGCAGCGAGCGCCAGTGCCGCGCCGCTTTCGACGCAACAACGCATGGCCATCGCCGTGTCGGCGCACCAGCGCGGCGACGCCGCTGCGGCGGAGGCGATCTATCGGGAAGCGATCGCGCGTGAGCCGGGCAATTCGGTCGCGCAACATTACCTGGGCGTGATCGAATACCAGCGTGGCGCGCTAGCGGCGGCGTTGCCGCTGCTCGAAGCCTCGACTGCGGCGGTGCGTGACGAACCCGAGTTCCACAACAATCTCGGCCTTGCCTATGCCGCGTCCGACCGCGAGGCGGATGCCATCGCCGAGTATCGCGCTGCACTCGCGCTCAAGCCCGATCATGCGGTGGCGTGGAATAACCTCGGCCTGGCGCTACAGGCGACCAACGACGTCACCGGTGCGACCGCTGCCTTCCGGCGCGCGATCTCGACTAAGCCCGACTTCGCGCACGCACACTGGAACCTGGCGCTGGTGCTGCTGCTCGCCGGACGATTCGAGGAAGGCTTTGCCGAGTACGACTGGCGGCTGGCGTTGCCCGAACTCGGCAAGGGCCGCCATGCCTATCCGGGCCCGGCGTGGGATGGCGGAGAGGCGCAGGGCCAGACGCTGCTGCTCTACGCGGAACAGGGCCTGGGCGACGCTGTACAGTTCGCCCGCTACGCGACGGCTCTCGCCGCACGCGGCGCCCGGGTCGTCATCGCCTGCCCGCCCGCGCTGCGCCTGCTGCTGGCCACCGTGCCAGGCGTCGCCGAAATTGCCGCCGGCGACACGCCGCTGCCGCGCTACGACGCGCAGGTCGCGCTGCTGTCGCTACCGCGCGCGTTGCGCACGACGGTCGGCTCGATTCCAGCCGATGTGCCGTACATGCGCATCGCACAGCTGCGCCGCGAAGCAATGCGCGCCCTGCTTGCGGAGCGTGGAGAAGGGCTCAAGGTCGGCATCAGCTGGGCAGGCAACCGGGCGCACAGCAACGACCGCAATCGCTCGATGCCGCTAGCGGCGCTCGCACCGCTATTCGACCTTGCCGGCGTCGCCTGGCAATCGCTGCAGCACGGCGCTGCCGCGGAACAGCTCGTCGGCTTTTCCGGGGCGCCGCCGATCGCACCGCTCGCGGCGAACATGACGCTCGACGACACTGCGTCGCTGCTGGCCGAGCTCGATCTCGTCATCAGCGTGGACACCAGCATCGCGCACATCGCGGGGGCGCTGGCCAGGCCGTGCTGGGTGATGCTTCCGTTCGCGCCGGACTGGCGCTGGATGCTCGATCGCGACGATAGTCCGTGGTATCCCACGCTGAGGCTGTTCCGGCAAAGCGCGCCGCGCGAATGGGCCGGCGTGGTGGCGCGCATCGCGGCGGAGCTCACGGCGCTCGCCCGGCGATGAGCAACGCAGTCGTCTCGCGCAATGCGCCGTGCCCGTGCGGCAGCGGCCGCCGCTACAAGGATTGCCATGGCACACTGCGCAGCACACCTGCGGCGTCCGCCAGTGCCGCGCCGGTGCTGGCGACCGACGGCAGCGTCGAACGACGACGCGAACGTGCCCGGGCGGCGCTGGCTGCTGGTGACCTCGCGCCCGCCGAGCACACGTGGCAGCAGGTGTTAGTCGCCGATCCCGAAAACGCCGAGGCCAACTTCCATATCGGCAACCTGCACCGCGAGCGCGGCGAGGCGCACGCAGCGATCACGTGCTACCAGCGCGCGCTGCGCGGCGCACCGGGGAACGCCGCTGTGCTCAACAACCTCGGCCTGGCGCTCGAGGCCGTGGGCGAGCGCGAGCGCGCCTGCGACTGCTACCAGAAAGTTCTGGCCACCGATCCGTCACAGCCGGATGCGCTGGGCAATATCGCCAACGCGCTGTTCGAGAAGAACGAACTCAAAGCGGCCGCCGATGCCTATGCGCGCCTGTTCGCGATCCGCCGCGAGCTGCCGGTGGCGATCATCGTGCGTCGCGGCATCGTTCTGCAAAGAAGCGGACGCGTCGACGAGGCCGAAGCCTGTTTTTCCGAGGCTGCGCGACGCGCACCCGACGACGTACGCGTGCTCGCCAACCTGGGCTCGGCGTGCATCGAACAGTCGCGCTACGACGCCGCCGACGCGCCGCTGGCACGGGCGCGCGAACTCGATCCCGGCAACGCCTACGTGGCGTCGATGCTGGCGCATGCGCGCGCGCAGCGCTGCGCATGGGACGGCATGGACCAACTCTTCGCGGAGCTTTCACGTCTGATCGAGGCTTCGACGGGCGAGGCCTCGAACGTCGCGCCGATGCCGCTGCTTGCCATGCCGCTGCCGCCGCAGGCCTTGCGCCGCGCTGCCGCCAACTGGGGTAGCAGCTTCGCTGCGCAACCCGCGCCCGCCCGCCCGGCACCCATCCCCGCAGTCGACGGGCGCTTGCGCGTGGGCTTCGCGTCGTCGGACCTGCGGCCGCATCCGATGACGGCCGTGATCTCCGAAGTGTTGGAGCGCCTCGATCGTGCGCGCATGGAAGTTTTCGCCTACGGCCTCATGGCACCGGATACGGGACCTGTGGGTCGACGCATCGCGGCGGCGGTGGATCATTTCATCGATCTAAGCGAGTTCACCACTGCGCAGGCCCTGCAGCGCATTCGTGCCGACGGCATCGCCATCCTGTTCGACCTCAATGGCTACACGCGCGGCGGTCGCCCGGAGCTGTTCGCGCAGCGCGCCGCGCCGCTGCAGATCAACAGCATCGGCTTTCCCGGAACGCTGGGTGTGGATTGGTACGACTACATACACGTCGATCCCTTCGTCGCACCGGAGGCCGCGAAGCCGAACTACGCCGAGCGCTTTTTTCGCATGCCGCACAGCTACTACGCGAGCGATACAAAGCGTGCGCCGGTGGGGCCGCTGCCGTCGCGGGCGCAGTGCGGGCTGCCGGACGATGCGTTCGTGTTCTGCAGTTTCAACAATGCGTTCAAGATCCTGCCACCGATATTCCACGCCTGGATGCGCATCCTGAAGGCGACCGCCGGCAGTGTGCTGTGGCTACTCGACACCAATGCGCACGCGCGCGCCAACCTGCTCCGGGAGGCGGTCAAAGGCGGCATTGCGCCGGGGCGGCTGGTCTTCGCGCCGCGAGTCGGCGTGGCCGAGCACGTCGCACGCAACGCCGCCGCCGACCTCTTTCTGGACACCACGCCCTACGGTGCGCATACGACCGCGAACGACGCGTTGCTCGCCGGGTTGCCCGTGCTCACCATCGCCGGCGAGACCTTTGCCAGCCGCGTCGCCGGCAGTCAACTGCATGCCATCGGCCTGCCCGAGCTGGTCACCGCCAGCCTCGCCGAATACGAATCGCTGGCCGTCGCGCTCGCCCATGATCGTGGCCGCCTGGCGGAATTGCGCACGCGCCTGGCGCGCAATCGCCGCACGCATCCGCTGTTCGACATGGCGCGCTACGCCCGCGACCTGGAGGACGGGCTCAGCGAGCTTTGGAACAGGCATACCGTCGATTGGCGAAGCGGGTCGCGTTAACCCGGGCGCGCGCGTAAGATCACTTCATATCCCACATTGCAACACTGCAACCATGCCCCCACCGCTGTCCATCGCCCGCAACGTCGGCGGCGAAATCGTCCTGCTGCCGGGGATGTCGAACCGCCATGGCCTCATCACGGGCGCGACGGGTACCGGCAAGACGGTCAGCCTGCAGGTGATGGCCGAGCGTTTTTCCGCCGTCGGGGTTCCCGTGTTCATGGCTGACGTCAAGGGCGACCTCGCCGGCGTCTCGCAAAGCGGCGCGATGTCGCCCAAGCTCAAGGAGCGCCTTGCGCAGATCGGTGCCGAAGCGCCCGCCTTCAGCGGCTTCCCGACCGAGTTCTGGGACGTCTTCGGCGAGCAGGGCCACCCGCTGCGCGCGACGATCTCCGATCTCGGCCCGCTGCTGCTCTCGCGCATCCTCAATCTCAACGACGTGCAGTCCGGCGTGCTGGCGCTGGTCTTCAAGATTGCCGACGACAATGGCTGGCTGCTGCTCGACCTGAAGGACCTTCGCGCACTGCTCGCCCACGCCGGCGACCACGCCAGCGAATACACCACGCGCTACGGCAACGTCTCGGCCGCGTCGATCGGCGCGATCCAGCGCGGGCTGCTGGTGCTGGAGCAGCAGGGTGCCGAGAAGTTCATCGGCGAGCCGATGCTGAATATCGACGACCTGCTGCAGACCGCAGACGGCCGCGGGGTCATCAACGTGCTGGCGGCCGACAAATTGATGCAGGCGCCGACGCTCTACGCGACGCTCCTGCTCTGGCTGCTCGCCGAGCTCTACGAGCGCCTGCCGGAAATCGGCGACCCGGAAAAGCCCAAGCTCGTGTTCTTCTTCGACGAGGCGCACCTGCTGTTCACCGACGCGCCCAAGGCGCTGCTCGACCGCATCGAGCAGGTCGTGCGGCTGATCCGGTCCAAGGGCGTCGGCGTGTTCTTCGTCACGCAGAATCCGCTCGACGTTCCCGACATCGTGCTGGGCCAATTGGGCAACCGCGTGCAGCACGCGCTGCGCGCGTTCACCCCGCGCGACCAGAAGGCGGTCAAGACGGCGGCACAGACGATGCGCGCCAACCCGGCGATCGACACCGAAAAGGCGATCACCGAACTGGGCGTCGGCGAAGCGCTGCTGTCCTTCCTCGACGAGAAAGGCCGGCCGGCACCGGTCGAGCGCGCCTTCGTCCTGCCGCCAGCGTCACGGATCGGACCGATCACCGCCGACGAGCGCCAAGCCGTGATCGCGGCGTCGGTGCTCAAGGACACGTACACGAACCCGGTCGATCGCGAATCCGCCTACGAAATGCTGAAGGGGCGCGCCGGCGCCAGCGCGGCGGCGAAGGCGGGCGGCGGCAGCGTCTTCGACTCCGTCAAGGACTCGCTGGGCGGGTTGATGAGCGGCAGCGGACGCAAGGACAGCCTGGTCGAGGCCGCCGCCAAGAGCGCCGCGCGCAGCGTGGGCTCGAGCATCGGCCGCGAGATCGTGCGCGGCGTGCTCGGGTCGCTGCTGGGCAAGAAGCGGTGACGCCCGAGCCGCGGTTCGCCGCCGGCTAGGCAACCGGCTTGGCCGCTTGTTGGCGGTAGAACGCGTCCAGCGCCGCGATCGGCGCTGCATCGTCGAAGAGCCGGCTGCTGCTTTCGCGAATGTGCGCCGACAGCGCCAGGCGCCACTGCGGATCGGCGCACAGGCGCGTGGCGATGCGCACGTAGTCGTCGACGTCCTTGGCGATGAGTTCGTCGGCGCCGATGAGGCGCAGCATGCCGGCGCTCTGCCGGCCGCGCATCATCGCGCCGGGCAGCGTCACCAGCGGCAGCCCGCAATCGAGCGCGTCGACGCTGGTCTGTCCACCCGACCAGCGCACCGTGTCGAGCATCGCGTCGCAGGCGAGGTTGACGGCGAGATAGCCTTCGTGCGAAAGGTGTGGCAACACATACGTGCGCTCGCGGATGGCAATGCCGAACTGTTCGAAGCAGGCCTGCAGTCGGCGCATGAATTGATCGGTGATGACCGGATGGCGGCCGGCGAACAGAACGAGCCTGGCTGCCGGACTCGCCGCGAGCACGCGCGCGAACAGCGTATCGTTGTCGGGATGGATCTTGAACAACGACTGCGGGCACAGCAACAACGTCGCGTCCTGCGGCAAGCCAAGCGCTGCGCGCTCGGCGCGCTGCGGCAATTGAGGTCGGGCAAAGCGGGTGCCGATGCCGGGCAGGAGAAGGAGCGGCTCCGTATAGTGCGCCTGTGCCCCGGGCGGCTCCATCGCATCGCAGCCGAAAAATCCGTCGATCGTGGCGTGTCCGGTGGTCACCGGATGTCCCCACGCCGCATACTGCCGTGGCGCCAGGCGCATCGCACCGAGGCAGAATGTCACCTGATCCATGCCAAGCTCGGGATACACCAAGATGTCGAGGTTTTCGTCGCGGATTGCCGGGGCGATTCGCGAGGGCCACGCGTCCCCGCCGACCAGCGGACGCAGCCGATCTGCACGCGCAGCGATCGCCGACGTGACGCTGTCGAGATCCGCCCGGAGCGGATAGAAACATACTTCGTAGCGCTCGCGGTCGAGGTCGGTGAGCCAGCGCGCGAAATACTGGCCGACGGTGCATTTGTAGAGAAACGAGGAGACGAAACCGATGCGAATCCTTCGCCCCGTCACGGCGGCGGCGGCAAGCGGCGCGCGCCAGCCCGGATCGGCGTGATCCAGCGCCCTGCCTACCAGGGCGGCGTACCGCCGTTGGAGCTCGGTGTCGTCTTCCCCCTGGTAGGCGAGCAGGAAATTGCTCCAGATCAGGCCGTCCACCACCTGATTCCAGCGCAAGCCGGCGATCAGACTCTCGAGGCTGCGCTCCAGCGTCTCCAGGCCCTGCGCGTACTCCGCGCGTGCGCGCAGGACCTGCGCCGCGTCGCCATAGATCATCGGCAGGGTGAGGTTCATCGCCAGCGCCGCGCGCAGGTGGCGTGGATTCTGGCGCAGCGCGGCGCCGAACGCCTTGCGCGCCTGCGCGAGATCGCCTCGTTCGGCCAGCACATTGCCGAGGCTGAGCATTTCTGCGGCACTCGCATCCGGCGCCAGCTTGGCCGCGCGCAGGTACAATTCCGCGGCTTCGTCGAGCACCCCGCGCATGCGCAGCATGTCGGCCAAGGCGACCAGCGCGGGTCGGTAGACGTGCTCAGGCCGTTGTCCGGCGATGCTTGCCCGCAGCGCGGCTTCGGCTTCGCCGCCGCGCCCCTGATCGCGCAACAGCAACGCGAGATTGCATTCCGCGCGCGCGTCGCCGGAACCGTGGGCCAGCGCGCGGCGATACGCGTCCTCCGCCTCGGGCAAGCGCTCGGCGGTGCGCAGTGCCGTGCCCAGGTTGTTCCAATGATCGACGTCGTCCGGATCGAGCTCCGTCGCGCGGCGGAAGGCGTCCACCGCAGCGGGCGCATCACCCGCGCCGAGCAACAGCGTTCCGAGGTAGCGATGCGCCTGCAACATGTCTGCATCGTGCCGGATCGCCTGCCGGACCTCCGCGATCGCCGCCACCTTGTCGCCGCCTTCCTCGAGGCACACCGCAAGCGCGTAATGGGCGAGCGCATGATCGGGGACCGCGCTCACTGCGGCGCGCGCGTGCGCAATCCCGCCCGGCACGTCGCCGCTCCGCCGGCTGCACTCGACCAGGATAAGGCGCACTGCGACCGCGTCGTGTGCGCCGATGCGCTCGGCCAGCAAGGCTTCACACGCGCGCCGCGCGCCGGCGATGTCCCCGGCGAGGTAAAGCCCTTGTGCGCTGTCGATGCGTTTGGTCGTGTTCATCGAGCTCGGCTCGAATGCTGTCCCGGAATCACGCCGCAACCGGTGCCGCCACCGCGTTCAGGAAAAATGCCTCGAGCGCGTCAATCGGGCCCGCGTCGTCCAGCAGCGACGCACCGCGCTCGCGAATGCGCGCGGCTGCGGCAGCGCGCCAGCCCGAATCGCTGCACAGGCGCGTCGCAATTCGAACGTAGTCGTCGCTATCGGTGGCGACCAGCTCCGGCATGCCGAGCAGGTTCAGCATGGCAGCACTCTGCCGAGCGCGCATCAGCGTGCCGGGCAACGTGACGATCGGAAGCGCGCAGCGCACGGCGTCGACGCTGGTCTGCCCTCCGGACCAGCGCAGCGTGTCGAGCATCGCATCGCATTCCAGATTGACGGCCAGATAGTCTTCATGCGGCATCTGCGGCAGCACCAGCGTACGCGCGCGGATGGGCAAGCCGTGCTGCTCCAGGCAGCGCTCCAGCCGGCGCATGAACCGGTCGGTGATCGCCGGATGCCGGCCCGCGAACAGCACCAGCATCGAGCGCGGATTCGCGGTGAGAATCCGGGCAAACAACGCGTCGTTGGCCGGATGAATCTTGAACAGTGATTGAGGGCACAACAGCAGCGTCGCCCCGCGCGGCAGTGAATAGGCGTCGCGACCGCGGCGAGCCGGCAATTCGCCGGCGGCGAAGCGCGTGCCGATTCCCGGCAGAAGCGCCAGCTGTTCGGTGTAGTGCGCGTACGCATCGGCGGGCTCCATCGCCGCGCAGCTTATGAACGCGTCGATCGTCGCGTGCCCGGTCGTTACCGGGTGCCCCCATCCGGCGTACTGCCGCGCGGCCAGACGCATCGCTCCGAGTGCAAACGTGACCTGATCCATGCCGAGCTCGGGATAGACCAGGATGTCGAGCCGGTCGGCGCGGACCAGCGGCGCTATCGTCGACGGTGTCGCTTCGCCGCCAGCGAAGACCCGCACGTGATCGGCGCGTGCCGCGATCGAGGCCGTCACCGCGTCGGTACCTGCAGCCAGCGAATAGAACCAGACGTCGAATCGGTCGCGGTCGAGATCGGTGATCCAGCGCATGAAATATCTTCCGACCGTGTGTTCGCGCAACAGCGCCGAGACGAATCCGATGCGAATCTTCCGCCCAGCCACCGGCCGGGCAGGCAGCGGCGCACGCCATCGCGCATCGGTGCTGTCGAGCGCGCGTGCCGCGAGGGCCGCGTACTGCGCCTGCAATTCCCGATCGTTCTCACCCTGGTAGGCGAGATAGAAGTTGCTCCAGATCAGGCCATCGGCAACCTGCGCGCCGCTCGATCCGGCGATCGTGCCCGCGAGATCGCGCGCGAGCGTCTCCAGTCCGTGCGCGTACTCGGCGCGCGCCCGCGCCACGTGGGCCGCATCCGTGTAGATCACCGGCAGGGTCAGGTGCATTGCCAGCGCCGCGCGCAACCGATGCGGGTCCTGCCGCAGCGCGTGGCCGAATGCCTTGCGCGCCTGCGCCGGATCGTCGCGCTCCGCGAAGACCATTCCCAGATCGAGCATCACGCCGGCGCTCTCCTCGGGTGCCTGCCTCGCGGCGTGCAGGTAGAGCTCGGCTGCCTCGTCGAGCGCCCCCCGCGCGCGCAGGAGGTCGGCGAGCGCGGTCAGTGCCGGGCGAAACGCTGCGCCCACCGGCTGCCGCGCGATGATCGCGCGCAGCGTCGCTTCCGCCAGATCCAGACGGCCCAGGTCGTGCTGCAGGACGGCAAGATTGCATTGCGCACGCGGGTAATCGGCTTGCAGCGTCAAAGCCCTGCGGTACGCCGCCTCGGCTTCGGTCAGCCGGCCGGCAACGTGCAGGGCGGTGCCCAGATCATTCCAAGCCTCGGCACGGCTCGGGTCGAGCGCGACAGCACGTTCCAGACTTTGGACGCTAGGCACGGTATCAGCGCGTCGCAGGAGGCTCATGGCCCGCAGGCGCCGGTTCCGCCGCAGACGCCGGCAGGGTGGTGAGCGCCAGTTCGTACGCCGCCTCCAGTGCGCGGGTGTGCTGCGGCATATCGGTCAGCGCCGAGCGGGCCAAGCCGGTTGCGATCGTGGACCGGACCTCCGCGAGGAACCGTGCGTCGTTGGCGAGACGCATGGCGATGGCGACATACTCGCTGCCGCTGTCGGCGACTGTCTGGGTCACGCCGAGGTTGGCGAGAATGCTGTACGACGTGCGCTCGCCATGCTTGCGCCCGCGCAGTGTCACGACCGGCACCCCCATGTCCAGCGCTTCCAGCGTGCTATTGACCCCACCATAGGGCAAGGGATCGAGAGCGAAATCGAGCACGTGGTATCGCGCCTGGCTCTCGGCATCGTCGCGTCCTTGCGGCAGCACAATGACGCGGGCATGGGGAATGCCGCCAGCGCCAAGCAACCGCCCGTAAACTGCGCGCGCCTCGGGCGATAGCGGGGAAATTGCCAGCAGTGCTTGCGGAATGCGCTCGAGGACTTCGCGCCACAGCGACAGACAACGCCGGGAAAGCTTCAGCGGATTGACGAATGCCCCGATGACGACGGCGGTCTGTGGAATGCCGAGGCGGCCGCGGTGGAAGGGATGCTCGGCAACGGGAGCGACATGCCGATAGGGGTAGACGCATCCGGCCATCGGCAGCAATCGCTCGAGAAGGTACGCCTGATTCTCCGGCAAGTCGCAGAAGTTGTCGGTCAACTTGAAGTCGACTGCGCTCAAACCGACGGCGCCGCAGCTTGCGATGTGGGTAATCTGCACCCGGGCCGGTTTGAGCGCGAGAATACCGGGCTTGGCATTCTTGGTGTGTGTCGACAGGTCGACGAGGATGTCGAGATCGTCCGCTGCGATACGTTGCGCCGCGTCGCGCTCCTGCAGATCACCGAGCGCCTCGAAGCGATGGGCAAATTCCCTGAACGCCTTGGTGACATCATCGTTGTCCGCCGCGGTCGCATAGCAGTAGATTTCGAATCGGGTGCGATCGTGGTGGCGAATCGCCTCCCACATCATCTTGCCCATGACATGGTTGCGAAAATCTCCTGACAGATAGCCGATCCGCAGGGCTCCGGGGCGGCGCGTCGCCGCACGCGGCACGGGCGTGCCGTAGACCCGGCGCGCCACCGTATCGTAGGCACGATAGAAGCCCAGTTGCGCATCCGGGGGCAGATCGAAATACAGCATCAGAAACAGCAGCTGTTCGAGACAGTCGGCGAGGTCGGTCTCGCTTTCGGGCTTGAACTCATCGTGACGCAGCCGGTCGAGATAACGGTCCAGACCGGCAAAATCGGCACGATACTGATATACCTCGAGCGCCTGCACTGCCAGCGATAGTGCGCTGGGGCACGCGGCTTCGAAGCGTGCGAATACGCGCAACCAGTCGTCGATCCGCCGCGCGGCGAGCAGCGTATCGCCGAGTGCCTTGTGGGCGAGCACGTGCCGAGGCTCCCGGGCGAGCACTTTCTCGAATGCGGCGATCGCCGCGTCGGTCCGCCCCTGCTCTTGAAAGACGACCCCGATATTGAAGTCGGCGGCGAGCAGATCCGGCGCGACCGCCAGCGCGCGCTGATACGCGCGCAGCGCTTCGTCGTGCAAATGCAGCATCTGCAGCGCGACGCCGTGGTTGTAGTGGGTTTCACCGTCAGTCGGCGCCAGTGCCAGCGCGCGCTCGAAGGCCAGCTTGGCGGCGGGTGCGGCATGCTGCGCCAGCTCACACAACCCGAGTGCGCGCCACAACACTGGATCGCGATCGTTCAACTTGAGGCCGTCAAGGCACAGGGTCGCCGCGGCGTCCGGGTCGGCGCGTTCGCGCAGCAGCTTGGCGAGCGCCGTGCGCGCATCGACGTAGCGCGGCGCCGCGGACAGGGCGCGCGCGAATGCAGCTTCGGCAGGGTCCGACTGGCCGCGGTCGCGCATCAGCACGCCCGACAGATACTCCGCGGCCGCGAATCCGGGCTGCTCCGCGAGGACCGCGCGGTACTCGGCGAGCGCGGCGTCGCCGTTCCCCGCCTGCTGCGCGGACACTGCGGCGCGCCAGCCGGCGGTCATCGCCGCAGGGGACCGGGTCGAGCTTGCATGGAACCAGGGCGCGCTCGCGCAGGCTTCGACGAGCATCGACTCGATGGCCAGGCGATGCTGCGCAAGTTCCGGGCCTTCGCTTGCTGCCAAGGCGGGCAGCGCGTACGCAACCAGCGGAGCGGCGTGCGCGCCGCGCATTCCTGCATAAGTCCAAAGAGTGCGCGCCGGGCGCGTCGCCAGCAACGGGCCGGTCGCAGCCTTCATGCCGGCGAGGTCGATCAGCGCGTCGAAATCGGCCTCGGCCAGCGCGCGGCCCAGTGTCGGCATGGGCGCAGCGCCAAGCGTTGCGATGCGCATGCCGGCAAGAGCCTTGACGCCTGGCGCGTCCGCGGTCGTGTCGTCGACGATGAGCACAGATACGTCGAAACGATCACGATCATGCGCGGCAACGATAAGCTTGAGGTATGCGCCGACGTCGATAGTGATGCCACCTATCGACAGCTGACGACTCGGCGCAACCAAGTAGGCGAGGCGGATCGCCGCGCCTGCGGTGCGCCGTGGCCAAAGCGGCGGCACCGCGGACGCAAAGACGTCCGCGCAACGTTGCGCGTAGCGCCGCGACCACTGCGACTCCGGCGCCGCAGTTGCCGCTGCCAGCGCGAGCCAGCGCAGCGGCTCGGGATCGTCGATTAGCGGCGCTATTTGCCCCGCGCGTTCGAGCAGCGCACGCGCTCGGTCGAGTGTGCCGCTCGCCGCCGCATCTTCGGCACAAAGCGCCAGCAGCAACGTTGAGTGCGCACTGCACCCGAGGCTATCGATCTGCAGCAGCAATTCATGCCGTTGCGCCGATGCCGACAGGCGCGAGAGCATGGTGCCGAGTTCGTTCCAATCGGCGACGGCTTCGGGCTGCTCCGCGATCAGCGCCCGCAGGTCCCTGAGCGCAGCGTCGTCAGCCCTGGCGAGCGCGGAACCGACACGGGCGCTGGCGTTGTGCGGCTCGATCGCCAGCGCCTGCCGGTAGGCGACCTCGGCGTCCGGGCCCGAACCGTGGCGTCGCAGCACGTCGGCCAACGCGAGCAGGGTCGGAACATGGCGAGGCTGCAGCGACAGCGCCCCGCGCCATGCCGCAATCGCCTCGTCGTAGCGGCGCACGCTGCGCAGCGCTTCGCCTAGGTGAAAATGGGCCGCGACCGCGTGGCGATTGTGCTTCAACGCCTCACGGAAGCATAGCATCGCGTCGATCGGCAGGCCTGCCTGCAGGTGGGCCTGGCCGCGCGCGAGCCATTCACCGTAGATCGGATCGATCATGTCGGACGGCGCGCCTTGAGCGCGTCGACCAGCGCTTTGGGAGCGAGGCGATACAGCACGCGACCGGGCAACGTGTTGCGGAAGCGAGCTGCGGCACCGGCTGCCCGTCCCATGGGGTCAGTAGCGACGCGAGCGGCCGCTGCGGGCGGCTCTGCATCGGATGCGGGCGTGGCCTCCGGCGCCACCGGTACCGACCACGACACATAGCCTAGCGCGTCGAGGCAGCGCGCAACGGCGATCGGCTTGAGCAACGGAGTACTCGTTCTCCTCGTGATCGCGACGCGATAGGCGGCCAGCGTACGCTCCGCCATTTCGGTGACCGCTGGCAGGGACGCCTTGCTGGCGTGCTCCTTCGCGGTTTCCAAAGCATCACGGCCTGCCACCGACAGCAGTGTCGCGATGCGCTCGAGCATGCGCGCTTCCGAGCGCCATTCCTCAGCGCTGAGCACCCAGCCGGCACCGGTGGCTGCGACCCGATCGGCCAACGCGCCGATCGGCGGCACGAGCGCGGGGCGCCCGGACGCCCAGGCTTCGGACAGCGTAAAGCTGAACGTTTCCGGACACACCGACGGGAACGCGACCAGCTGCACCTTGTAGTGATCGAGCAGTGTCGGCAGGGCGCGAGAGTCGTAGGGACCGTGCACGGTGAATATGCCGTCGGCTGTCTGACGCGGCTGGTTCTCGGAATCGAGATAGCCGATGAGCACCCAGCGCAAAGGCAGTGCGCGCTCACGCGTCAACTCGACCAATCGCTCCACACGGCGCGCCCCCTTGTCGGGGCCGATCGCGCCGAGCACCGCCACGACCGGCCGGCCGTCGTCGGCCATTGCCATCGGCGTCTGGACGGCGTCGCGACGTCTGGTGCCGGACAATCCACCGTGCGCAATCACCTCGACGCTGCACTCGGCAAAGTAGCGGCGCAAGGTTGCCGCGGCCCACTCCGACGGTGCGATCACGAAGGCTGCGCCCGCCAGCAACGCCCGATGCTGGTCGCGCCATGCGCCGATGTCGACCGTCGCAAACGCGGGCTGCGCCCCGAGGCAGGCGCGGCACGCTGCCAGATCCGTTTCTGCTTCGCAGTATCGGTGGTCGGCGTCGAGAAACGTGATGGTCGGACACGCGAAACTCAGATCGTGCACCGTATAGCCATAGGGAATTCCGATGTCGGCGAGTGCGCTCGTGAGCCCGTCGCGGCCGCCGGATATGTTGTGCAAATGCACCAGGTCGATTTCGAATCGCGCGCAAATTCCGCCGAGGAAGGCGCTCCACGCTTCTCCCGCGACGTGCCGAAACGCATAACTGCGCACCGGGCCGTCGCCGTGCTCCTCGAGCGTACAGCGGTCGCCGACGGCGATCAGCAGATAGTGGCGGAACGATTCGTAGGACGCGGCAGTCAGCGATCGCACGTGATACTCGGTCCCGCCGCCATGCCCGTGGATGACGTGCAGCACGCCGGGCACGCGCTCGTTGAGGATGCGGTGGTGCGAGAGCGCCAATTCGCGCAACGGCTTGAGTGGATCCGCGGCGATGTAGTCGCGCACGAGGTCGTTGTAGCCAGGATGCCGCTCGAGCAAGACGGCGAGATTGCGTTGCGCCAGGTCGCGACGCTTGGCGCCGAAGGAGCGAGCGCCCATGTGCAGAACAAAGGCGTCCTCGCACAGGACGTTGCGATAGCCCGCGGCCTTGGCGCGCAGGCAAAAATCGTTCTCCTCGCCGTAGCCGAGCCCGAAAACCGGGTTGAAGCCACCGATCGCGTCGAGGAGCGCGCGCCGGATGTACAGGCAGAAGCCCACGCCGGTCGGCAAATCCGGATACGTCGGCCCTGCGGCGAGCGCGAGCGCGCGTACCCAGGGTTCCGGGTCGCGCCCGGGGGGCCATGGATTGTCTGCGCAGAATATTGGCAGCGAGCAAATCTCGGCGTTGTTGGAGAAAGGCGTGATCGTGCCGATCGCCGGGTCCGACGCAGCGCACCGCACGAGCGCGTCGAGCCACCCGCGAGTCACGATCGTGTCGGAGTTGAGCAACACGACGTCGGCTCCAGCGCGCGCGCTGGCCATGCCGCGATTGGCGGTGAGCGTGAATCCCAGATTGCGGTCATTCACGCCAAGCGTTACGTTGGGCAAGGCACGCTGCGCCAGTTCGCTGAAATACGCGCCAATCGCGGTATCGGGCGACGCGTCGTCGAGCAGAAGCAGCCGGTAGTCGCCCGCAGTATGCGCAAGCACGCTGTCGACGCAACGTCGCAGATCGCCGGCGGCATTGTAGACGGGGACGACGATATCGATCGTCGGCCCGCGTCCCGGTGCGGACGCCATCAGCGCGACACTTCCAACAAGAGTCGAATCCGCACCCAGGGCAGCCTTGGCCACCAGGGGCAACTTTGCCGATGGATCGATGTGCCGTAGCCCTCGCCGCAGGCGGCATCGAGCACGCGCTTGCCGGCAACGAACCACCGCGCGTCGGCGTAGCGATGCCAGTGCTCGCCGGCGATCTCGCCGGCGCAGCTGGGAAGCGAGCGCTCGCCGGTTAACGTAAGTTCAGCCATTTCAGGGGTAGCGTAGTGCGTGCCCGGCAGCCACCAACGCCGGGGCGATGCGCAATTTTACCCGATCGGCGTCGCTCCTCGCCCGAGACCAGGCTGGCGGGATCAGTTTCGCCGGGGAACCCGTGTGCAGCGGAGCCGCGTCGACGGCAAGGGTTGCATCTTCGCTCGCTGTTCCCCTATGCTGGTGCGCCCCGCCATGATTGAATCATGCCCCTGAACTCGCCCGTGGTGCGACCCGCCCCGCACGGCCCGATGGCGTACGTGGAAGCGATTCAACGGGCGCTGGCGCTGTTCGAGGCGGGGAGGACCGATGAGGCGGAGAATTTGTGCCGCGCGATCCTGGACTCCAGGCCCAACGATTTCAATGCGCTGCACATTCTTGGCGTGTGTGCGAACGCGCGCCGCCGCTTCCAGGACGCGGTCCTGCTCCTCGGCAAGGCGCTCGATGCCAACCCGGCGTCGTACGAAGCGCTGGTCAGCCGCGGCAACGCCTTGCAAGCCCTGGAGCGCTTCGAAGAAGCCATCGCGAGCTACGACAGGGCGCTAGCCGTCAAGCCCGACTATGCCGATGCATTTTGCAATCGCGGCAACGCTCGCCAGGCGCTGGGCCGCCACGCGGCGGCGATCGACGACTACGACCGCGCCATCGCGCTGCAGCCGGACCTGGCCGATGCCTATGCCAACCGCGGCAGCGCGCTGCTCGCGCTAAACCGGCACCAGGAGGCCATCGAGAACTACGGCAAGGCCATCGCCATCAGACCGGATTTCGCCGAGGCCTACGCCAATCGCGGCTATGCGCTGCAGGCGCTGGACCGTCACCAGGAAGCGATCGCGGACTGCGATCGGGCGACGGCGATCAAACCTGACTACGCCGAGGCCCGCTGGATCAAATCGCACTCGCTGCTTTGCCATGGACTCGCCGAACCCGGGTGGCAGCTCTGCGAGCAGCGCCTCCATACCAGGAAGTACGGCATCCTCCGCGACTACGGCTTGCCGCTGCTCGGGCAAGTGGCGCCCGAGGGCAAGAACCTGATCGTGCAGTGGGAGCAGCGCTTTGGCGATGTCATCCAGATGTTGCGTTACGTGCCGCTGCTGGAGCGCATTGCGGGCGCGTGCTACTGGCAGATCCAGGAACCCTTGCGCGCGCTGGTGACCCGGAGCTTCCCGGGCATCCGCCAAGTCGACATCAGCGTATGCCCGAGCGACGCGCAGTATCGCATTCCATTCACCAGTCTGCCGCTGGTGCTGCGCACGTTCTCGGAACAAGCCATCCCGGCGCAGGTGCCCTACCTCGTTGCCGACCCCGGCGCTGCCGCGGCGTGGCGGCGACAATTGCAGACGCCGCACGCCCTGCCGACGATCGGCATCGTTTGGAGCGGTAACCCCGAGCCGCCAAACCGCTCGGTACCGATCGAGTGCCTGGTGCCGATCCTGCGCATGCCCGGCCTGCGCTTTGTCGCCTTGCAAAGGGACTTGCGCGAAGCCGATGCCAAAGTGCTGAAGCAATTCCCCGACCTCGTGGCGCTTGGCGACAAGCTGCGCAGCTTCGACGACAATGCGGCGGTGATCGCGGCAGTCGACCTGGTGATCACGATCGACACGGCGATCGCTCACCTGGCGGGTGCGCTCGGCAAGCCGACCTGGCTGCTGCTGAAATTTGGCGCCGACTGGCGCTGGATGCGTGGCCGCGAAGACAGCCCCTGGTACCCCACCGCGAGGCTGTTTCGACAGCCAACGCTCGGCGCCTGGGAAAACGTCGTCGAGCGCGTGCAAGCCGCGTTGACTGCGTGCTTTCCCGTTGCGCAGCGGTGAGGACGGCCGCATGAGCCGACGCGCGAGCGTGCGCAACGGTCGCTAGCCCGGCTGAATCGTCGATACGGCGTCGTCGTTGCGAGTGACAACCAGGGGCGGAAAGCTGACGAAAGCGGCGATGCTCGAATACGCCGCGTTCATGACGATATCGATGCCGCGATTGGGAAACGCGGGATCGACCGTCGGAAAGGCGACCGTCAGCGGACGGATGGGCAGCGCATGCGCCAGCAGCTTGTTCGCGCCTGCCGGGGACACCGAGTAGCAAACGGAACCGAAGGCCCGCAATAGCCGATATGCTTTCGGACCAAGTGCGCGCAGCTGGAACTTGGCGGTCGCATTCCTGAGCTGATCCTGGTTGAACCTCGCGACGCACGGCGAAATCCCAGGCAGCAGATCAAACGCGAGGATCGAATCGAAGTTCCAACCCCACAGCACCAGGTCCCAGTCCACGGGGAGTGTCGCAATCACACTGGCGGCCAGGACGTCGAACTGCAGATGGAAAATGGCATCGTCCTCGGCGACCGTGAGCGGCTGGCGACGATCCATCGCCATGCGCCAGAGGCCGATGTGCGACAAGGCGCAGCCGATCGCGCCGGGAGTATAGGCGAGATCGGGCGCAAGGGTGCCAGCGTCGACGAGTCGTTGTCGATCGACGCTGCCGCCGTCGACCGCCGCCACGCGCTCGACCGAGCCGAGATGGGCGTTGACCCGCCTGAATTCGGCGAGCCGGTCGACGCTGCGGTCGAGGTTGATCAGGTGGATCTGCATCGGCCTGCTAGTCTGCGGCGCGGTCGGGTCCGGTGCGCGCGGGCCGCGTCGGCACCGCGCCTCCCCAGACATGATCGATGCGCGCAAAGCCGAGTTCCCGCGTCTCGCCGGTCACGATGAAAGCGTGTTCGATGTTGTCGAAAAGCCGCACGCCCTCGGGATCGAGCGCGTGCGCGCGTACCAGGTACTTGCCGGGAAGCAACGTCAGGCGCGGAAACTGCAATGCGAACGCGAAGCGATGCTCGTCGACTCGTGCCGGCGCGGTGTTATCCATGTCGGTGGCAACGCCGTAGATCGGAGTGCCATCGGCGCGCACCAGCCCGATCAGCACGACCGGGGCCCGGCCGTCGGGCGAGTACACTTCGCCCGCGACCGTCAGCGCGGCGCCCGACGCAACGCTGTCCGGCGGGTCGAGCGTGAGCGACTGCACGGCGTAGATGCCTGCCGCAGCGGCAGTCGTCGCCGCGATCGGCCGTTTGCCGCGGGCGGACTTCTCCTCGTGATAGGCGAGATAGGCTTGCGTCACTTCGGCCGCGGGTCCGTAGCGGTCGACGCGGCCATCCTTGAGCCACATCGCCTTGGGGCACAACTTCCGGATGTGATACATGCTGTGCGAGCACAGCAGCAGGGTGCCGCCGTCGGCGAGATAGCCTTCGATCCAGGCAACGCATTTCTTCTGGAACGATTCATCGCCGACCGCCAGCACTTCGTCGGTGATGAGTATGTCGGGGCGAAGCGCGGTCGCGACGGCAAAGCCCAGCCGCACGACCATGCCCGACGAATAGTGCTTGATCGGATCGCGAATATGCTCGCCGATGTCTGCGAAGGCGATGATTTCTTCCCGCTTGGCCGCGATCTCGGCCGGCGCGAGCCCGAGCAACGCCGCCGAAAGGTCGATGTTTTCCATGCCCGAATACTCCGGATGAAACCCGGACCCCAACTCGAGCAATGCGCCGACGCGGCCGCGCACATCGACGCCGCCGCGCGTCGGCGTGATGACGCCGGCGACGATCTTGAGCAAGGTCGACTTGCCGGCGCCGTTTTCACCGATGATGCCGAGCGACTCGCCGGCAGAAAGCTCGAGGGACACGTCCTCGAGCGCTCGAAACACATGCGTCGCGCCGCGCCCCCGCAGCAGGTCAAAGACGAGCTTGATGCGACCCGCGTTGGCGTTGACCTTCGCGTAGTCCTTGCCGACCCCGGAAAGTGCCAGTAACGCCGCCATGGCTAGACGAAATCCTCGAAATGCGGCGACAGTCTCAGGAAAATCCAGCGGCCGCCGGCGAACAGCGCGATGGCGACCGCGACGGCGAGCGCGTCGCCCCACCCCAGCGCGAGTCGCCCGTCAAGCAGCGCGTCGCGCAACCGGTCGACGAGATAGCCGAAGGGGTTGGCGGCGACCCATGGTCGCACGCCTGCGGGCACGAGCGACAGC
>Ga0209048_10000673_pt1 | contig 36095 bp, 28 predicted proteins | sample FrelakmetCRP12CR_FD_187146 | JGI IMG/M metagenome (GOLD analysis project Ga0209048, IMG submission 187146) | Freshwater lake sediment microbial communities from the University of Notre Dame, USA, for methane emissions studies - CRP12 CR (SPAdes)... | ecosystem: Environmental > Aquatic >...
CCTTACTAAGGGGAGGTAAAAGAAAAAATTTTATATTTTTTTTAAAATAAAACACCCCGGTTTCAATTAAGAAACCGGGGGTTCGTTTACCCCCATATTATATCGGGGTGCCCGTCTCCAAGGACTGTTTGGTCCATGTTTTTTTGTAAGGATGCGGGGCCCCAATTATGGGTGAAACTTTTTTGGTTTTTTTCTTAGATAATGTGTGGCCGGTCAGCGGCGAACAATGCTGTCGCCGCTGCCGAGCCTGTTTTCCGCCGCGATGCTGTGCTGTCGATGTGTGTGCCCCGAAGAGGTCCTCGTGGGGGGATGTGCGGCGACATGCCAATTGTTCCGGCGATCACGGTAGTAACGGAATGGCTATGGGCCGAGATGACGCGGTGTCATCGCCGCGGAATTCTTGCGCAGATTACCCGCCTCCTTCCCTAAAGTTTAAACGCTTTGGGAATCGGCGATATCTAGGAATGGCAGGTATCTGCTATTCGATCGTGGGTAATCACCAGTGTTACGATTTTCGTCCAGTCTAGAAGAGTTACACCTTAGTTGAGCTTCGAAAAGAGTTTTGTGAGCCATCCTTATGTACTTTCACCAGAAAGTAATTTCCCTCTAACAATAAGAAGTACTTTTTCTTTAAGATGAAGGGCATCTGGGGAACTTTCCGCTTTTGGCGGTAGGTTGCATAATGCCTCGCCATAAGGCGTTTGGCGGCCTCCTCCTCTCAACTCCACGGTTCGCGAGGGTTATCATAAAAATAACGCTTACGCATTTTTAGGTCGTTCTAGCGGTATAACCGGGAACGACCAACATCCTGAGCCGTTCGTGTGGGCGAGTAAGCATCTTTAGATTACCTCCAAAGTAAGCTAGTGCTTATCGTTATGTTGCCTGCCAGCATGCCGGTCCATCTTGGGCAGCTATGCCGCGGCCAGGGCGCCGGAGATTGCGATTTTGGAAGCCATCGTAAAAGAGAGAGTGTGTCTATCAATCAGAGCGGTAATCGTCTTATGCATAGATTCACCACCTTTCCTTTTTGGATTTTGCGCTTTTTTACCATATAACGAGCGCAAGTTAAATCAAGCCTTGTCAAAAGACATAATCTAACTCACGCTCATTGTTATCCAAGAAATTGTAAAGAACTTGATAGTAAAAATAATACCAAAGATTAATGAATTAATCAATGGATTTGTTAATATAACATAAATACAGGATTTGTCAACCCCCTTCACATTTTTTGCCCTTTTTTCGTTTGCTTTTTAGTCACAAAATAGGGTAAAATAGAGAGGTAAAATTTAAAGTCTAAAGTCTAAATTCTAAAGATTAAAACAAGTCTAAAATATAAAGTATAATAAATAAAAATTAGCAATTTAGTTTTTATTGCTTTATTTAGAACTTAGGATTTAGCCTTTAGAATTAAATCCTGTGTCCTTCGTCCATCTCCATACTCATTCCCATTATTCATTGCTCGACGGTTTGACCAAACTTGACGAGCTTATTGACGTGGCCAAGAAAGACGGCGCTCCGGCCGTGGCTTTGACCGATCATGGCGTGATGTATGGCGCCATAGAATTTTACCAGAAATGCAAGAAAGCCGGCATCAAGCCGATTGTCGGCATAGAAGCTTATTTGGCTCCTGACTCGCGTCTTAATAAAAACACGGTGGATGATGAGAAAAGGAATTATCATCTTCTGCTTCTGGCGAAGAATAGCGAGGGTTATAAGAATTTGATCAAGCTGACCACCATCGCGCATTTAGAGGGTTATTACTACAAGCCGCGCATTGACTGGGAGGTTTTGCAAAAATACAGCTCTGGACTTATCGCCTCCACGGCTTGCATCGGCGGAGAAATACCCCGCCTCATACTTTCCGGGAAAATGGACAAAGCCAAGCAAAGGATCAGAGAATATGAAAAATTATTCGGCCAGGGAAATTTTTATCTGGAGATCCAAAATCATCCGGATTTGGAGCAGCAGGATGGAGTAAACAAGAAATTGATTGAATTGGGCAAAGAACTGGGCGTACCCCTGGTGGCGACCAACGATATCCATTATTTAAACCAGGAGGATTACGATGTCCAGGATGTGCTTTTGTGCCTGCAGACCAAAAAGAAAAAAGAAGATGAAGACCGGATGGAAATGCAAGGACAAGATTTTTATTACAAGCCGGCTAAAGAGATGAAAGAAGCTTTCAAGGATATTCCGGAGGCGGTGGCTAACACTCTGGCCATCGCGGAAAAATGCAATTTGGAGATCGAGCTGGGTAAAATCCAGCTGCCGCATTTTGAAGTTCCCGCCGGGTATGACGGCAACAGCTATTTAAGGAAAATAACGGAAGACGGGCTCCTTAAGCGCTATGGAAAAACTTATCCGGAAATAAACCAAAAAATAAAAGAAAGGATGGATTACGAATTGTCGGTCATCGCCAAGATGGACTGGCCTTCCTATTTTTTGATCGTGGCCGACTTCGTCAACTGGGCTAAAGACCAGAAAATCGTGGTGGGCCCGGGCCGCGGGTCAGCGGCTGGTTCGCTGGTGTGTTTCTTAACCGGCATCACCAACCTGGACCCGCTGGAATACGATCTCTTGTTTGAGCGCTTCCTGAATCCCGACCGCATCTCCATGCCCGATATTGATATGGATTTCGCCGACGCGCGCCGCGACGAAGTTTTGCGTTATGTGGAAGAAAAATACGGCAAAGACCATGTGTCGCAGATCATCACTTTCGGGACTATGGCCGCCCGCGCGGCCGTGCGCGATGTGGGACGGGTCCTTAATTACCCTTATGATTATTGCGACAGGCTGGCCAAAATGATACCGATGTTTTCTAAGATCAAAGAAGCGATTGATTCAGTGGCCGAGCTTAAGGAAATGTATCAGAACGAAGAAGCGGCCAAAAAAATCCTGGACTACGCCCAAAGATTGGAAGGCGTGGCCAGGCACGCCTCCACTCATGCTTGCGGCGTCCTTATCACCAAAGATCCCCTAAACGAGAACGTACCGGTGCAGTTCGCATCGTCGTCGGATAAAAGCATCGTTTCCCAGTATTCCTTACACCCCATAGAAGACTTGGGGCTGCTTAAAATAGATTTTTTGGGGTTAAAAAATCTGACTATCATTGAAAGCGCGATAAAGATCATCAAGAATACCCGCGGGGTGGAAATTGACATAAATAAAATCCCTTTGAATGACAAAAAAACCTATAAACTTTTCCAGGACGGAGAAACCACGGGCATATTCCAATTTGAATCATCCGGAATGAAACGTTATTTAAGGGAATTAAAACCCACCGAATTTGAAGATATCATAGCTATGGGCGCTCTTTACCGTCCCGGACCCATGGAATGGATTCCGGATTATATAGCCGGAAAACACGGAACCAAAAAGCCGAATTATCTCCATCCCAAAATGGAGCCGATATTGAAGAAGACTTACGGAGTGGCGGTTTATCAGGAGCAGGTGATGCAGATGGCGCGCGATCTGGCCGGCTTCACTATGGCCGAAGCCGATGTTTTGCGCAAAGCGGTAGGAAAAAAGATCGCCAAGCTTTTGGCCGAACAGAAAGAAAAATTCGTTGACGGATGCGTCAAGAACGGGATTTCCAGCCAGCTCGCGGAAACCATTTTTTCTTTTATTGAACCGTTTGCCGGTTACGGTTTTAACCGTTCCCATGCTGCATGCTACGCCATGATATCATATCAAACGGCTTATCTTAAGGCCTACTGGCCCGCGGAATTCATGGCGGCGCTTCTGACTGCCGACCAGCACGACACAGAAAGGATCGCCACCTTGATAGACGAATGCCGCGATATGGGCCTGGAAGTGATGTCGCCCGATATCAACCAGTCCTTTGACTCTTTCACCGTGGTTACTTCCGGGACCGAAGCCAATAAGACCGTGGCAAAAAATGAAATCGTTAAAACCATCCGTTTCGGCCTCAAGGCTGTCAAAAATGTCGGCGAACACATTTCCGAGGTGATTATCAAAGAAAGGAAAGCCAACGGGCCGTATAAAGATATCACGGATATTTTGGAGCGTATTACGGATAAAGATTTGAATAAAAAATCATTGGAAAGCCTGATCAAAAGCGGCGCATTTGACAGCCTTGGGGACAGGGGGCAGCTCTTGGGGAATATGGAGAGCATCCTAAATTTCAGCCGGGAGATAAATAAGAATAGCTTGAGCGGCCAGGCGAGCCTTTTCGCCGATAAGCCGAATCTGAACTTAAGCCATAAGATAAAATTAGCTCCGGCCGCGCCCATAAGCCAGCAGGAAAAGTTATCCTGGGAAAAAGAATTATTGGGCGTTTATATTTCCGCGCACCCCTTTTCCGATTATAAAAAATTTCTGGACGGGAAAAATGTCGTGCCGTTATCGTCATTGTCAAAAAATTCCAGGGAATCTTCGGTTGACGTGGCCGGAATCATAACCTCCATTAAAAAAATCATTACCAGATCCAGCGAGACGATGCTATTCGTCAAGATAGAAGATAACTCTTCCAAAGTGGAGCTGCTCGTCTTCCCGAGCCTGCTGAAATCATCCAAGGATATATGGGAAGAGGGCAACGTGATACTTTGCCAGGGGAAAATTTCGGACAAAGACCAGGAAATAAAAGTTTTGGCCAATAAGGCGGTTGAGCTTAAATTAGATAATCTGGAAGGTTCATACGAAAATTTTAAAACAGCCGCTTCCACGGCGCGGAGCAACGGCAATGGCAACGGCTGGGCTAAAAAATCATACGCTCCGCATTATCCTCCCGCCCCGGCGCAGAATCAGCCGACTCAGAATAATGCCAAGCCGCAAGACAATAGCCTCAAACTGATTTTCTCTAAAGAATGTGATGCAGATACTCTGGCCAAGCTAAAAGATATTTTTTTAGAAAATAAAGGCGAAGAAAAAGTTTATTTCAAGCTGATTGACGGAGCCGAGCATAAGATAATAGAAACCGGCTTCCGTATCAAAGTAAGCGATAGTTTGAAAGAAAAAATCAGAAATAAATTCGGAAAGTTTATCACCGTATTGGACAGATAGTCAAGAATTTATTATAATATTAGACATGATAAGCGCTAAATGCTAAATATGCCGATTAAAGATAAAAAAGAAAAATCAATGGACATAAAACCGCCGGCCAAGATCAGGCGGACCGGGAGTCTTGCGTCTGCCAAGAAAAGTAATGACGCAGATCAAGATAAGCCGCCGATGGAAAACGAAGATGCGGCCAGAGATGTGGTTAAAAGGGCGGCTCCCAAAAGAGCTATGAACGGGGTTAAGAAAAGAAATAGACCAAGAACCGGCTCCGACATATCCCGGAAACCCTCTCCCAAGACCGGCGTGGATTTAAATAAACCAGCCGATGTTTTCAGCCGAGAGGAAGTATCGGCAGCCACGGATTTGGTTGAGAAAGAAATAGAAAAAGAATCCACGACAGAGGAGCAACAAGAAGAATATCTGGCTAGCGCTCCCATCCTCCCGCCCATACGAGTCAAAAGGAAACCGAAAAATATCCCGGAGCATAACCCCCATGCCCGGAGCAAACCCGTCATTGAGGGCCAGAAAAAAGTCCGGCCTCTGGGGCTCTATAAAAAAATAGCTTTCGCTTTCAGCTTCTTCACTATAGTTTTATTGGCGGCAGTTTTATATTTTGCTTTCGTAAAAGTGGATATCATTTTGATACCGAACCAGGAGCGGGTAAGCAATAATTTGATTTTTGATGTTTATGACAAAGACAAAAACCAGGAAGTGAAGCAAGGCGCGATTTCCGGCGCGGTAAAATCAGCCCAGATCGAAGAGTCCAAAAAATATTCCGCCAGCGGTTCCAAAACAGCCGGGCAGGATTTATCCGGGAAAATCATCATCGTAAATAGCTATAATAAAAATCAGACCTTGGTGGCTACTACCAGATTATTGTCCGCTGATAATAAATTATTCAGGATAAAGGATACGGTAAGCGTACCGGCCGGTGGTTCTGCGGAAGTGGAAGTTTATGCGGACAAAATCAGTCCGGAGATGTCAGTGGACGGTCCGACCAAATGGACCATACCGGGACTGTGGGCCGGTCTTCAGGATAAGATTTACGGCGAGAATAAGGAGCCGTTGAAATACAGACAGATAATCAAAAGCATAGTCAGCCCCGCGGATTTGGAGCAGGCGGTTAAAGATATGAAAGATCTGCTTTTATCCAAGGCCAGCACCCAACTGTCCGATAGTTATAAAGACTACGATAAAGTTATTTATAGCATAGACGAAAAATCTCTGGTTACCGATATTGATGCCAAGGCCGGAGATGAAAAAAGCGAATTTACGGTCAAGATGAAAGCTAACGTGGCAGTCGTGGCGTTCAAGGAAGATGCCGTGGTAAAGCTCGCTAGCGATAAGATCAACTCCACGATTCCGGATAATAAAGAATTGTCGGATTTTGACAAGAGCAAGCTGACCTACAACCTGAACACCGCTAATACGGATAGCGGTATAGCCACGGTCAATTCCACGTTTGAAGGCAGGATAACTTTAAAGCCCGATGTCACCATAGTTGATAAAGAAAAGATAGTGGGCCTCACCAAGACCCAGCTTAATCTATATTTGGCGAACATCCCGGAATTGGCCGGCTCAGAAGTGAAATTTTTTCCGTCTTTCATAACTAAAGTTCCGGATCTGGTGGACAGGATAAACATTGAAATAAAAAAATAGGAATTGGGGTGCGGGAATTGACTAAAATTAAAAAATAGTATAAATTTATATATATATTCAAGGTGATTGTTGCGGCTACCAACCGCAAAATTTGCTTAATAGGCCTAAGCCGAGAATATAAATTAAGACGCCCCGACGCTTTGGTCAGGGAAACTGGGTGGAATCCCGAATTATCGGGACTCCGACTTCACGTCGGAGCCGCGAGGCAAGAAAAAAGCCCCGTCCCAGTGCATTATTTTTAATGCATTGAGACGGGGCTTTATAGTTTTATGACTGGCTTATCAGCGTCAATGAAGATGTCGCATTCCCGGAGGAATATTTCGTATCCGCAAGTAGAGCATCTTTTCATTTTATCTATTTTGCCCATGAATATTATGAACACGTCTTTTCCTCGCAAGTCATTCCTTTCAAGTTTGAATTGCACATTTCCGCGGCATCCATTGCGTATACAAGGTACAGTTAACAGAGCAATGTTCTTCTGTTTTTGCCCAGTGTCTCCCCCTAATTTAAAAACCCGAAATAAAAAACTTTGTATTTTTGCAAGCGTTGCTATCAAAATCGTTCCGATTTTTTTCATTTTTATTCTCCACGGTGATCATATTTTTTAAAAGGTCATTAACTATTATTAATACTTTAAAATTAAAATTATGTCAAGCGACAAAAAAAATTATCCTATTGAAACTATCCGCCATTCGCTATCGCACGTAATGGCCGCGGCCATCAAGGAATTATGGCCCAGCGCCAAATTCGCCATCGGCCCATCCATTGATAATGGCTTTTATTACGACATTGATTTTGGCGACCAAAAGATAAGCGAAGAAAATTTGAAAGAAATAGAGAAAAAGATGGAGCACATCCTGAAAAAGAATTTGAAATTTGAAAAAAATGAGATGGAAGCTCTAGAGGCTATGGCCAAAGAACAACTGGCTGGGCAGATATACAAAAAAGAATTGATTGAGGATTTAGTGAAAGAAGGCGAAACAACCGTCAGTTATTACACTTTAGGCCAATTTACAGATTTATGCCGCGGTCCCCACGTGGAATCAACTAACAAGATTACCAAGGGAAGTTTCAAGTTGAATAAATTAGCTGGAGCATATTGGCGCGGGAGCGAAAAAAATAAGATGCTTACCCGTATCTACGGCTTGGCATTCGCCAACAAGGAAGAATTGGCCGGTTATTTGAAAATGATGGAAGAGGCGGAGAAGAGGGATCATAGGAAAATAGGAAAAGAGTTAGAGCTATTTCATCTAGATGAAGTAGTAGGGCTGGGTCTTCCGCTTTGGCATCCTAAAGGGGCTATGCTTTGGAGGATAATTGAAGATTTCTGGTATAAAGAACACTTAAGGAACGGATATCAGCTTGTCAGGACACCGCATATCGGAAATCGGAAATTATGGGAAACATCCGGACACTGGGGTTTTTATAATGAAAGCATGTATCCTCCTATGGAAGCCGGGCAGACATTGAAAGAAAGCCAGGACAAAAAAAACGTTAAAGAATCAGAACAGTTCTTGTTGAAGCCGATGAATTGCCCGTTTCACGTCCAAATATATAAAAATAAGCCGCATTCATACAGGGAGCTTCCGATAAGGATGGCCGAATGCGGAACTGTGTATAGATTTGAAAAAAAAGGAGAGCTTTCCGGGCTTACAAGAGTCAGAGGATTCACGCAAGACGATGCGCACATAATCTGCAGAGCGGACCAAGTGGAATATGAATTGAAAAGAGTAGTAGATTTTATTTTGTTCATCTATAAGTCATTCGGGTTTGAAATAGAGAATATAAATGTTTATCTGTCAGTCAGAGACCGTGAATCAGGCAAGTATGCGGGGACTGATAAAGGCTGGGAATTTACTGAAAATGTACTGGAAAAGGTAGCCAGAGACAAGAAGTTGAATATAAGCAAGGATATTGGAGGAGCGGTCTTTTATGGGCCGAAGCTCGATTTTAAGATTAAGGATGTCATCGGCAGGGAATGGCAATGCTCGACACTGCAGTTTGACTTCAATCTGCCTGAAAGGTTTGATATGTCATTCGTTAACGGCGAAGGCGTGGAAGAAAGGCCCTATATGTTGCATAGAGCATTGTTTGGATCGTTCGAGCGCTTTATCGGCGTCTTGATCGAGCACTACGCCGGCGCTTTTCCGGTCTGGCTGGCTCCGGTGCAGATTAAAATTTTATCAGTAGGCGAAACTCATACGGAACATTGTAAAAAATTAGCAGCTGAGTTGTTGGGGCATGATTTCAGGGTTGAAGTTGACGATAACAACGAAACCGTCGGTAATAAAATAAGAAAAGCGGCCAATGAGAAAGTGCCTTATACTTTGGTTATCGGGGACAAGGAAGTCGGATCGGATAAACTAGCTGTAAGAGACAGGGGGTCTAGGGATACTAGAGAAGTAAATAAAAAAGAATTTGTAAAGGAGGTTAGAGAGAAGATCGAGAATAGGAAATAAAATGAAGAATAAAAAATACCACATCATTACCATAGGTTGCCAAATGAACAAAAATGACTCGGAGAGGATTGCTTCCTGTCTTGAGGATTTGGGTTATGTCTGGACTCCAGAAAAAAACCAGGCCGATATCCTCGTGTTCACGACTTGCGGAGTCAGACAATCTGCGGAGGATCGGGTTTATGGTCTCATCCCGGAAATAAAAAAACAGAACCAGGATGTTAAGATAATCTTGACCGGGTGTCTGTCTGGCCGGCCGGATGTGCGAAAGAGGCTGGACGGCGTGGTTGATGTTTGGCTGCCCATAACCGAATTGCCGTTATTGGCCGAGAGGTTAGGCCTAGAGCAAGCGGGTGAAAACAGTATGACCGGGTATTTTAAGATACAGCCGAAATATGATTCCATGTTCAGCGCTTACGTGCCGATCGGCAACGGTTGCAACAATTTTTGCGCTTATTGCGTAGTGCCTTACGCCCGGGGACGGGAAGATTATAGACCCGCCGGAGATGTGATAAATGAAGCGGAAGAATTGATAAAGAGGGGATATAAAGAAATAACTTTGATTGCGCAGAACGTTAATAGTTATAAAAGTAACGATTATAATTTCGCCAAACTTTTAAAAGAAATAAATGACTTGCCAGGCAGATTTTGGTTGCGTTTTGCCACCAGCCACCCCAAGGATATGTCAGACGAACTCATTGAAACAATGAGCAAATGCGAAAAATTATGCCATCACGTCCATCTGCCGGCCCAAGCAGGAAATAATGAGATATTAAGACGAATGAATCGGAAATATACGAGAGAACATTATTTGGATTTGATTAAAAAAATCAGACAAAAATTAAATACCCCCTTGACCCCAAGTCATTCGACGGGGCAGGCAAGGGGGGATAGGGGGATTTTTGAACCGCCAGTATCAATCTCTACGGATATCATCGTCGGTTTTCCCGGAGAAACCGAAGAGCAATTCAATCACACGGCCGATCTGTTTCGAGAAGTGAAATTTGACATGGTTTATATTTCCCAATATAGTCCGAGACCCGGGACTGTTGCTGAAAAAATGGAAGATAATGTGCCGAAGATAGAAAAGAAAAGACGGGAAGAATGCTTGAATGATATTTTGAGTGAAACAGCTTTGGCCAATAACCAAGTTTATTTTGGAGAAATGGTGGAAATTTTGTTTGACGAAAAAAAAGGAAAAAATCAGATAGGCAAGACCAAGGCAGGCAAAACCGTAAGAGCAGAAACACAGGAAAATTTGATCGGGCAGATTAGGAAAGTTAAGATAATAAAAGTGCAGGATTTTGGGATGATAGGGACGCTTATCTAACTGTCATTGCGAGCGATTAGCGAAGCAATCTATAATACTTTCCACAAACTATTAAAGATTGCCACGTCGCTCTGCTCCTCGCAATGACAAATAAGTATGAATAACGTAAAACCAAAAATTATAGTTATTTTAGGGCCGACGGCCAGCGGTAAAACCGGACTGGCGGTTAAGCTTGCCTATAAATTTAATGGCGAAATAGTATCGGCCGATTCCCGGCAGGTTTATAAGGGGATGGATATTGGCACTGGGAAAGATTTGAAAGATTATAAAGTAAAAGGTATAAAAATCAAGCATCATCTGATTGATGTTGTTTTGCCTAACACAAAATTTGATCTGGCTAAATATCAAAAACTTGCGTTTAAAGCGATTGATGATATTTTAAAGCGGGGGAAGCTGCCGATAATTGTCGGAGGTACCGGACTCTATCTTCAGGCTGTAGTTGATAATTATAAACTATCAAGCGCTAACCATAATAAAGAACTAAGGGGAAAATTAGAAAAGTTGCCGATAGAAAAAATATTCGCTCTTATCAAAAAAGCCAATCCTAAAATGGCCGCGCGTATCAACAATAGCGACAAGCATAATAAGCGCCGCTTGATCCGCTATATGGAAATATTAGCAGGGGACACGAGTTTCACAGCCAAATCTGGCGATAAGAGATACGACGCCTTGATTATCGGTTTAAAGAAACCCAAAGAAGAATTAGAAAGGCGTATCAATAAAAGATTGATTGATAGGCTGGAAAAGGAAGATATGGTGGGGGAAGTAGAAAGGCTCCACAAAGAAGGAATAAGTTGGAAGAGGCTCCAAAGTTTCGGTTTGGAATATAAATTTATCTCGCAATATTTACTGGGGAAGATGGATTATGATGAAATGGTAGGAAAATTATTCATCGCCAGCCGGCAATTTGCCAAGCGGCAGATGGTCTGGTTCAGGCGGTGGGAAAAACAAGGCAAAGAGATAATATGGGGCAATAATCCATCCAGAATAGAGCAAATTATCAAAAAATTTCTAGAAAAGAAAAAGGACTGAAAATCAATTCAGTCCTTTTTAGTCAGCTAATAGCCGACTAAGATCATTTTAAGAAGCGCCATCCGCACATAGAGCCCGTTTTGGGCCTGCTCGAAATATCTGGCGCGAGGATTTTCGTCAACCCCTTTGCCTATTTCTTTAAGATGCGGCAGTGGATGCATGATTATAGCATCTTTTTTCATGAACGAAAGTTTTTTTGCGGTTATGTAAAGTTCTTTCGCCGTTTTTTGCACTTTTTTCAATGTACGCTTATTTTTAAATCTCTCCTGTTGGATCCTGGTTTGATAAAAAATATCAGCATCGCCGATTATAGTCGTAAGTTTTGAGTGTTCCTCCCAGTGAACATTATACCTATCAAGATAAGCCTTGATATCGTCGCGCATCCTCGTCTCTTTCGGTGAAATAAATAATATTTCGTTATCCGGGTAATGTTTTGCTATGAAATAGCAGAGTGAGCGGACTGTCCGACCGTTGGCCAGATCACCCATCATAGCGATTCGCAAACCCTTAAAATGACCGAAAATTTTCGTAATGGTGTAAAGATCTAAAATCGCTTGTGTGGGGTGCTGTCCAGTCCCATCCCCGGCGTTAATTACGGGAATCGATGAAATATTTTGCGCTTTTTTAGCACCACCCTCTTTGTGGTAACGCAACACTATTACATCCCCGTATCCGCTAGTAACTCTAATTGAGTCTTCAAGGCTCTCTCCTTTGGCGGCCGATGAAAATTCGCGGGCATTTTCAGTGCTGATGACATTGCCCCCGAGACGAAGCATAGCTGATTCAAAACTGAACCGTGTTCTAGTGCTCGGTTCGTAAAACAATGAAATTAGGATTTTTCCGGCGAGCATTGAGCGATTTCGCGTTTTTTCCATCTCTTTAGCGATGCGAAAAACAACTTCTAGGGTTCTTTTGTTAAACTGCTGTGCATCAATGACTCCAATTAGCTTGGGCATATTACCTCCTTATGAAATGAGCGTTAATTTGATAGCATCTTAGCACCTCATCAATTTAAGTCAAGCAAAGAAAAAGGCTGGATTTTTCCAGCCATTTTTTGACCCCCCCGTGATTACGCTGCCCTTGGCTGACACTGTATACAAATGGTCGTCGGCATGGCCCGTAAAGTATCTTCCGGAATTTTTGGCGAAGGTTGTTTTACCTTTTCGTCTTTGGTGATAATTCCGTTACAACACGCGCATTTTGCCCTGGCCTCCAATATTTCCCCGCCATTCTCTATAGTGGTCATTATTTCATCCTCCTGTCCAGTAAGGTTGAGATTAAAAAGATCATTTAGTTTAAAAAAATATCCCTCTAGAAAGGGATATTATTGAAAAAAGATAATTACCGCAGGCTTTGCGCCCGGATAAACATAGATTCTTGTTTTTGAGTTATGCACATTCATTGTTTATATTATACACCTTTTAAAAAAACCGGCAAAATGCCGGTTTTTTTTAAAAGGTTATTTACTTTCTTGAATATTTTTTCTGGTTTGGATTAGGGTTTTTTTATCCTCAAGCTTTGAGACAATTATCATTAATTCTTTGATTATCGGATCTTCATCGTCGCAACCATCCTTTCTTAACGCCTCTATTTCCTTTTTTATTGCATCGGAAGAATCTCTTAATAATTCTAGTCCTGCTAGGGGATCTTTAGCTAGTGGCTCCCAGGCGTTCTTCAATTTTTTCTGTAAAGCCTCTACTTTTACCATGAGATTATAGTTATTTCGCCTGCTTTCAACTATGCCGACTCTATATTTAATTTTATTCTTTTCTTTTTCCGTGTCATTTGCAACCTTATTCTCAACCTGAGCTATTAAATTATTGATAATTTTTACGGCATTGTCTTTCGTCCTATCATCTTCAGCTGCCATCGCGGCTCTATTAAAATAGTCTTGCTTCTCGGTCCTTACAGTGTTCACTAAGTGTTCTGGAATTTTAACTCCCAATTCTCTCAATCTTTCTACAACATCATCTCCTACATTTATATTACCTACAAATTCATTAATATCAGTTTTACTGTCAATTTTCTGCTCGGGATGGGAAATTATTTTTAATTCATTGTTATTCATATTTTTTATTATATGATAAATTATAATAATTATTTTAAATTAAACACAATTATAATTATACCATACTTATAATTATTTGTCAATATAATGTTAAAATACTATCTTATTTTAGCAGTTTTTTAAGTATTTCTGTAACTATTTTCGGGTTTGCCTTGCCTTTGGTCGCGGCCATGGTAAGACCCACAAAAAATTGTAAAACATTGGTTTTGCCAGCCCTATATTGCTCCAATTGTTCCGGGTTATTGATAATGATATTATTTACTACTTTTTCCAACTCTGCCTCGTCGTCTATCTGTTCCAGGCCCAGGTCCTGCATTATGTTGGTAGGATCGCCGCCTGTTTCATACATAACCTTAAGGATAGACTGGCCGGCGGAAGAGTTTATCTTATTCTGGTATATAAGAGCGATGAGTTCCGCAAAATTTTCCGGCGCGATATGGAGATCTTTTATATCCTGGTTGTTTTCCTTGAGATGTTTGAATATTTCCCCGGTCAGCCAGTTGGCGGTTATTTTAGCCAGCTTTTTTTTCTGCCTTTCCCAGGTATCGCCCTCGGCGTTGATCCAGGCGCGCAGTTCCGATAAGACCTCTTCGGTGTAATCAGCCAGATGCTTGTTACCCACCAGGATCTCGGTATCATATTCGCTCAAATCATATTCCTCCTTAAATCTTTTCATCTTCGCGGGCGGCAATTCTATTAATTTATTTTTTATTTCGTCTATCCAGTGCTGGCTGATATTTATAGGAGGGATATCCGGTTCGGGGAAATAGCGGTAATCGGCAGAAGTTTCTTTGATTCTCTGGCTCACGGTTTCGCCTTTAGCTTCATTCCAGCCGCGCGTTTCCTGGACAAGCTTTTCGCCGTTTAATACCGTATCAACCTGCCTTGCTATCTCATATTCCACGGCCCGTTCAATAGCTTTGAAGGAATTAATATTTTTTACTTCAACCTTCGGGTTTAATCGGTAACCGCCTACCGGTTTGATGATGCCGCCGCCTTCGTATTTCCATCTGCCTTTTTCTTGCACGCTCACATTAGCCTCGCAGCGCATCTGGCCTTTTTCCATATCTGCGTCGGAAATATCCAGATAACGCAGTATCTCTTGATATTTCTGGCAGAATTTCTTAGTAGCAGCGGCCGTTTTTATTACCGGTTCGGTAACCAGCTCTATCAAGGGCGTGCCGGCGCGATTATAATCCATCAGAGAATAATTTTTTCCGGCCGGATGCATGGATTTCCCCGTGTCTTCTTCCAAATGGATCCTCGTTATAGCCACGTTTTCTCCATCCACTTCCAAATGACCGTTATAAACGATAGGCAAATCGTATTGCGAAATCTGATAACCCTTGGGCAGGTCCGGGTAGAAATAATTTTTGCGGTCAAATTTGCTTAGGCGATTTACCTGGCAATTAAGGCCCAGCCCCAAAAGAAGCGTCCATTCTATGGCTTGTTTGTTCGGGACAGGAAGAGTGCCGGGATGACCGAGGCAAATCGGACAGACGACAGTATTAGGGGCCTTACCTTTTGAATCATTGTCGCACTCGCAGAACATCTTGGATTTGGTCTTGAGTTCAGCGTGTATTTCCAGGCCGATGACTACGTCGTATTTATCATTCATATTTTTTGCCCCCTTGATAAAGGGGGTTGGGGGATTATTCATTAAATATATTTAAATTTTATCTTAAAATAGTTAAAAAGGCAAGAAAAATCCCCCTAAGAAAGCGGGGGATTTTAGCCTGAAGTTTTATTCCTTACCTATTCGTATCAGGTAGCGCATAATAATAGCCATTACAAACGTTATAGCTGCGCCTATGAGTAAACGATCCTTAGTTTCTACTGCCAACCGACTCTCATTCCAATAAAGATACAGCATGAACACGGTTGCCAGTATAAGAAAAACATAAAAAGTCTTTGCTAAGACAAAAATAATTTTTCCAAATTTATCCATGTAATCCTCCTTGTCAGACTATTTAGAAAAGAGCTTAAAATTTGCCCGTACTTCCGAAACCGCTATTCCCGCGCGAGGTGTCACTATTTACTCGGCCTTCTATTATTTGAGGCAATTCTATTTTTTGTATGAGCATCTGAGCGATTTTCTGCCCGGGCGCGATCTGCTTGATTCCATTGCTCAGATTTATCATATTGATCATAATTTCCCCGCGGTAGCCCGAGTCTATTACGCCGCCGCCGGTATAGAGGCCCTGTTGGGACAAGCCGCTTTTGTCCCAGACGAGGCCGACATAGCCGTCCGGTATGGCCATTTTGATTCCGGTGCGCATAGTGATTTTTTCCAAAGGCGCCAGAGAATAATAGTCCAGCGAAAATAGGTCTAGGCCGGCATCTGTTTCATGCGCGCGGGCGGGGAGTTTGGCTTGCGGAGAAATTTTTTCCACTTGTAAATCCCCGTGAATAGGGGTGGGAATTTCTTCCCTATCCGGAATTTCCCCATGGATCTCAACATAAGATTTTTTAAAATCAACGGAAATGTTCTTTTCCAGATTCGGAGCGGTTCCAGTATCCCAGAATTTTTTCGTGTCCAGAACCGCCGCCTTAGTCGGAGTAAAAATTATTTCTTCAACAGCCGGCTTTAAAAGCGCGGTAACTTTTTCCCACAAGAGATTATTGATTTCTTCTTTAGGCATTATTTTTTCGCCACGGGTGCATTCAATCAATGCGAAGTCGGGGAATGAGCCGGCGATTTCTAAATAAACTTTTTCGGCGTTTTTCAGATGTTCTAAATCGGCTTCGTGGATATCCCTCTTAGTTCCGCCGACGTATTCACGGGCGCCCTTGCCGTCGACCAGCTGTTGCGCTACAGAGGCGTCCACATGGAGGATGATATTCAAATCAGGGCGGGGGATTCCGAAAATCTCGTATTCTAAATTATACAGCCAGTCAAAATATTTTTTTCTTTCCGCGCGGTCCTTTATTTTTCCGCCCTGGTGTCCCATATTGGCGGTGACGTAGCGGTTGGATACTATGATTTTTCCTTCACCAATCCACTTTTTTATTTTAAAGCTTGCGTCATAGCGGTCGCAAGCATAAAAGATTGACCCGCGGTAAGGCCCGACTTCGTCAGCCGTACCGTATTTTCCGTTCAAATATTCTTCCACTAATCCGGCTGATTTTTGCCCGTATTGGGGAAAATCCGCGACCTCTACGTCGTAACCGGCAGCACGCAATTTTTGGACGAGCAAAGCCGTCTGCGTGGCCTTACCCGAGCCGTCAGTGCCGTCTATGACTATGAATTTTCCCTTATTATTTGGCATAAATAAAAGAGTGCCTTTAAAAGCCCTCCTTTATGTTATTTAATCACTATTTTAAAAATTTATCAATCTGCTGGAATATTTTTTTAACATCTCCCACGTTATGTATGGTCAGGTCGGCGTTTTTTCCGATTTCGTGTATGGATATCTCCGTCAGTTGCCCTTCTTCGGCCAGGAATTCTTCAAAGGTGGTTTTGTCTTCGCCGACTTTTTCTTTCCGCTTTTTAGTCCTTTCGTATCTGGTCCTAATCGGCGCGGTCACATAAATCAGCTTGAAATTCCGGCCGTATTTCTTTTTAAAGGGCTCCACGTCGCCGTGCATCCTGATGCCGTCGGCAATAGCGATTTGAGCTTTGCCTTTTTCTATGTCTCTGATCAAGGCATCAATGACTACGGACGGCCAGAATCCTTCTTTGAGCATCAAGGCCAGTTTCACCAGGTTGTTCCTGGTGGCCGGCAGGTACAGATCTTCCACCGTTCTTTTTAAAATCCTGGAGGTGCCGAAATGCTCAGCGCCGTATTTTTCCATTAGGTAATCGGAGATTGTGCCTTTGCCAGCACCCTTTTCTCCGATCAGGCCGATAACGAATTTTTTCTTTTTTGCCATTGTTTTATTTTTAATTATTAATTATTTTATCAATTTGCTCATAGAGCTCTTCCTGGCTTCCGTTGTTGTTGATTGTGGCATCTGCCGTTTCTCCCACCCTGGGTATTTCTGACTCCGGTTCCGCCTGGTTATCAAGCTGGAACTGTTCAAAAGTTTTATTCTCTTCGTCGTCATTTTCACCCCGCTTAGTCATCCTTTCGTAGCGAGTTTTAATGTCGGCGGTGATATACACCAATTTGAATCCGGGAAGATGTTTCAGATATTTAATATCAGCGAACCGCCTTATGCCATCTACCACCACCACCAGATTTTTGTCGTTTTCCACATCTTGACTGATAGTTTTGGCGAGCAGATCCTGGCCGAATAGCTGGCGCAATGCGAAAGACAACTCCTGCATATTTTTTCTGTTATTGGACACGTAAATACGGCTCAAGACATCCCGCAGGGGAGCGGAAAATTTATGAGATTTGGCAAAATATTTATTTTCTATGTATTTCGCGACCGTGCCTTTGCCCGAAGCCATTTCTCCGACCAATCCGAAAATGATTTTTTTTAGCATAATTTTATATAGCCCCTTTCAAAAAGGATTATGGGGTTTTTTAAAATTTAAAACTTTCTGAACCCTCTTTTGAAGGAGAGCTTATACCTATATTTTTCTTTCCGGAAAATAATCCCCGGATTTTCTTAAACTGATATCACGTCCGCAGAAACGGCTCCCTTCGGCGCAAAGCCCCCCAGAGTAGCAGAGCGGTTCAAACATATTTACCATTTTATTTTCTTGGCCTGATTTTTTAACCACCGCTTGGCGCAGGCAGCGGCCGATATGGTAGATTTCTTCCTGCGCGCACCAGCAAAGGCGTTTGGCCTGCTCATGGGCGATGGCATTGAACGATCCATTTTTCTTGTAGGAAACCATGGCCCCATAAGGCGCGACTACCATGGCCAGCGTGGCGGGAATTTTTTTAGAAACGGAAATCCATCCATCCATCAAACTTAAGGCCTCTTTTTCCAATTTAAGCTCTTTGACGATCGGCGGCATATAGAAATTGCCGGTGAATTTCGGCTGGCTTCTACTGATAGTCCGGTGTCTTTGGTCTTGGCCCATAGTAGCGACCGAAATTTCAATTTTCGTCCTGATTTCCCCGAAAGAATTTTCCATCATTCCAGGTAAAAAGTGCAGCTTGTCTATCGGATGCATCATCTCCTGCTCCGGCAAACTAAATTCTCCCGCTCCTTCTATGCCTAATAATTCAAGGCTGGGTTTATATTTTATATCAATGCTTGATGCGCTGGGGATGGTCATGGCCCAATCTAGAGCTTTTTTCCCCGCAAACATAAATGCGATTTCCGGAAATTTTGCGATTGCGGCATCTACCATTTTTTGCGTCACTGCGCGCATAGCCGGAGTCCAGGCCGACTCATGCATTGCAGCCAAAGTCGTGAGGTTGACGGTAAAATCAAAGGCAGTGGGGAAGATGACCGAGATAAATGAGCGCATCTGCTCTTGGGCGATTTTTGGGGCGTTCATCTCAATATATTTTTCATTGGCAAAAGGACGCTCTTCTTTGATATTTATTTTAGCCAGATCGGTCGCCGGCGTAATATTATTGCGATATACCGAAACCCCCTTTTTTATATAATCCATCACTTCGGCGCGGGCGGCGGACCCAACTTCCGGCCATAAAGTTTTTATGTAATCTTCTATCCGGTTAAAATCCGGTTCCACGAACATTTTGGCGCAGTATCGTCCGGAGCGCTGGTCCGAATTATAAAACGGATTCGCCAGATGCATGCCGAAGGTGATGTCGCCGACGGCAATGCCCTCCACACAAAAGGTGAGGAAGAAATGCTGGAGCGTGGTGTGGTGGCCTACTTTGTAAAGGCGGTTTTCCACGTCTATCATTTTCCCCATTTCCGGCGTTTCCGCTTGGTAGCAGATCAAAGCCGCGTGGCTCGCGAGCTCTAAAGGCTTTATGTCTGTATGGGTGATAAGTTTTACTTCTATCATGTTATATTATTTCTTTCCTCCCATATCCGCGTAAGTGGTCATTAGGTTATTCAACAGCTTATATTCTATCCCGGCTTCTTTAAAAATTTCCTTTGTCCTGTCTCCGCCGTGATAGTCTTGTTCAGAAACTACGCGCTTGATGCCGGCATTGATGATCATTTTGCCGCAAGTATAGCAGGGCGTCATTTTGCAATATAAGGTGGAACCTTCCAAGGCGATGCCAAAACGGGCGGCTTGGACGATGGCATTTTGTTCAGCGTGAGCGGTACGGATGCAATGGCGCGTTTCGTGTTCGTCTTCGTGTTTCACGGTATGCATCTCGTGCCCTATGTCGTCGCAGTGGGGGAGCCCGATGGGGGAGCCGACATAACCGGCAGAAACGATCCTTTTGTCTTTAGTTATGACGCAACCAGAATAACCGCGGTCACAAGTGCCGCGAGTGCCGACCATCTTGGTTATTTCCATGAAATATTCGTCCCAGCTGGGGCGAAGGTGTTTTTGTTCACTCATATTGTTTGGAGATAAAAATGAGGGTTTAAGGCCCCCTTAGCACTTATTCATTTTATCAAAGAAGTTGGAATAGGGAAAGTGGAAAACGATTTTTATTGACAATTATTATGTTTTGTGTTAATATTATGAGTTAGTTTGGGCAAGTTGTATATTTTATTTTATTTTAGCCAAATATGAGCTTTAAAAAATACATCAACAAAAAGAATCTTATTTTAGCTGTAACCATAAAAATAGCCATTTTAATCTTGGCTTTATTTTTTATTTTCGGCTCTAATCTCATCAGCAAAGTTAATGCTACGTACGGGATAGACCAAAAAATCACTCAGGCAAAATCGGCCAGCTCCAATACCGTATATTATATTAATCATTATCGCGGCAAGAAGAAGGCATACGTATGCGCCCAGTCATTCTTGGTTTACGGAAACAATTGGAAAGATATCAAGATCGTCAGCCAGGACGCTTTAGATCAATTGCCGGATATTAATCTGGTGAAAACCGAAGCCGGCCCGGCTGTTTATTATATTTATAATGGCCAGAAAATTTTGATAAAATCCGAAGCTGATTTCAACAGCTTAGGTTTATACTGGGATGATGTGGTCACGATCAAACAAGCCGATCTGGATAATTACGCTCCGGTGGACGATTACAGTATCGTAACCAATACCTATAAGCACTATGGCAGTAAATCCAGCCAGCTGGAGGTCAGCCTGGATGCCAATTCCCCGCAAGGCAAATATATACCTTTGAATACCAAGAATAATGCTATTGCCATATTTGATCTTAAATCTTCAAGCGCTACTGTACAGATAAAAAGCCTGACCATAAACCTGAGAGGCGTGCATTCCGCCCAGGAAGTGGGCAATATCAACATCACCAACCAGGACGATGTCCCTTACGATGCGACTCCTCATGTGAACGGCAGCAAGGTAACCTTTAGTTTTGACAACGCTCCAATGACCATCAATGAAGGCGACACCAGAAAAGTTAATGTGAAAGTGGATATAATCAGTTCGGCTGATTCGGCCAATCACTCTATCCAAGCTTCTTTAGATGATTATAAAGCAATAGAAACCGATGCCTATGTTAATGGCAATTTTCCTGTTTCCGGAATCCCTTTTATGTTCTTATCCGGCACGAACGCCCTGCCTCAGGTGAGCGTTCAGGAATTGTCATTGGGCAATGCGAGCGGCAACCAAAAACCTCTCATCGGCAGCACCGATCAGCTGATCGGAAAATTTAAGATTACCGAAACATCCAGGCGAGACAATCTAGTGATAAGCCAGTTATCCTTCATAAGCAAAGGCTCAGCGATGTATTCCGATCTCGCCAATTTCAAATTAAGAGAGGCGAATAACAGTATGATTTCCCAGGTCGGATCCATGAGCACCGGCGGCATCGTCACTTTCAATATCAAAAATTATAAGATTAATAAAGGAAATTCTTCGGATTTTATTTTGACCGCCGATATCATAAGCGGCGAAGGCAGAACTATCAATTTTGACTTGTATGATTATAAGATTTCCGGCGAGAATTTCAATTTCAATCTGACAGCCGACTCCGCGCCTTTGAGCGAATCATTGTCTATAAATAGAGAAGCGGTCGGCGTGGTGTCAGTGGATCTTAAACCGAATAATAAAGTATTCGCCAATCAGACCGGCGTAATCCTGGGTTCGTTCCAGATCAGGAACGGCAACAGGAAATTATCCATAGACCAGCTTGATTTTTCTCTCTTAAAAAACGCTGCTGCTCCGCAGATATCCAGCACGGTATCCATTGTCAATTATGACACAGGAGATGTCTTGGGCAGTATCAGCGGTGTTAATTTTTCTTCCAGTGAAAACATCCTTTACGTCAATAATATCAATCTGAACCAGCTTAACTCTATGAAGATAAGTTTGGTCACGGACATACCTGATCAGGCTAAGAACGGAGATTATTACACGGCGGTTTTCAATAAGATAGGATATTACTCCGACAACCGCCAGCATTACGTGGATACGGTCAATGTTTCCGGCGTGAGATTGAATGTTTCCAGATCCAATCTTTACGTTTATCCCAACAATCTGGAGGCTGCTTATCAATACACCAAAGGACAGAAGAATATAAAGATCGCCAGCTTCATTTTGGAGGCTGCGGCCGGTGACGGCGTGTCTATAACGAGCATCACTCTGGCCAATGGCAGCGACACCTCAGGGCTGGTTACTTATGAAAACGGATTCAGCAATCTGCGCATAACGGTAAACGGCGCGAGTCCGGCGAATAATATTGCCGTACCGACCGGAGGCAGTTATGTTTTTGACGGCATCAGGACCACCATAAGCGCTTCCGGCAGGGCAGAAGTAAAAGTTTATGCCGATACGATAAGCGATCTCAAGGTGAACGAATCGCAATTGATGCTGGTTAAGATCGTAGCCAAGAGCGCGAGTTCGGGTATCCCTTCAAATATCACCAATGTTAATGTAAATAGCGCGAAGACTTCCTACGGCAACGCGCAAGCCAGATTGACTGCTATTGCCGGAGGTTCTGCCGCGGCCAAAAATTATGGAAACTTAGTGGCCAGTTTCCAGGTGGAAAATACCGGACAGGAAACCCTTGCCTTGTATAATATAATCGTTGAAACTTCCGCAGAAGGATTTACTAATAGTTTGGGATATTCCAATTTAAGGATAGTCAACCGCGAAAAGAAGTATACCGTGGGCGGAGTATCGGCGCCGGTGGCTGGAGCCAATGTCATCGGCCTGGCAAGTTACTATCTGGATCCGAACAAGACGATCATCTTTGATGTGTTTGTTGATGCCAATAGCGCGGTTTCCTCAAACCAGTTCCAGATTTATTTCAGGAACCTGAACGCTGTCGGAAAAAATTCCAATATCCGGGCTGTAGTGGACGGCGACCCGACGAACGGAGTGAATTTTATCGCTTACGGCGGCGGCAGTTCAGTTACGACCGCCAATACTTTATCTACGGATACCACCTATTCAGCATCCAGCGTGTCTTCTCCGGTTACGTTTGTCTGGCCTTGTGACTCCAGAAAGATAAATTACTATTTTCATGATCCCAATTACCCCTTCAGGAGCGTTTCCGAACACACCGGCATAGATATCGCTTTGAGCCAAGGAAGCGTGGTCAAGGCAGCGGCAGACGGAACGGTCATTACGGTAGTTTACAATCATACTACGGATTTGAATTATGTGACCATAAGCCATGACAGTAATCTGACGACCTGGTATTTCCACTTGTCGTCTGTCAATGTGCACGTGGGGCAGACGGTAAAGGCTGGCCAGATTGTCGGGCTTTCCGGCGGCACTCCCGGCACTACCGGCGCCGGACAATACACTACCGGCCCGCATTTGCATTTTGAAGTCCAGCTTAATGGAGTTCCGGTTGACCCGATGGAATATTTGAAGTAAACAAATTTAAATAAAATTCGATCTTTAAAAGAAAGGGAGGTAAATCAATGAAACAAAACAAAGGGTTGGCCTTGTGTTTTTCGATTTGTGCTGCGGTGTCTACTTTTTCCACCTTTTTATATAGTGGTTTAGTATTTATGGTGGATTTATGTACAGCTTTCGCAGTATTATGCGGATTAACAGCGGTCATATATGCCATGCCGGACAATCGGAAGTAATAAAACAAAAACATTGGCCATCGAATACGTTCGATGGCCTTTTTTCTTGCCTAAAAATAGATAATAAGTTAATATTTTAGTATGAACAAACTAAAATTATTCAATACGCTATCTAGGAAAAAGGAGGAATTTAAGCCGATTAATAAAAAGGCCATAAGCATATATAGCTGCGGACCCACTGTTTATAATTTCGCTCACATCGGCAATTTACGTGCTTATGTTTTTGCCGACCTTTTAGTAAGGACAGCCAGGTATAATTATGGAAAGGAAAATGTAAAATGGGCAATGAATATTACTGATATCGAAGATAAGATTATAAGGGATTCAAAGTTGAAATTTCCCGATGTTGACCCGAAAGATGCGGTAAAAAAACTTACTTCAGAGTATGAAAAATATTTCTGGGATGACGTCGGTAAGCTTAACATTGAAAGTCCAGACGTAGTGCCGCACGCCGCTGATGAAAAATACGTAAGAAAGATGCGGGAGCTGACCAAAGTAATTTTTGAAAAAGGCTTCGGATATATCAAAGATGGCTCAGTTTATTTTAATGTTTTGGAATATAGTAAAAAATATAAATATGGGCAGCTGTTAAATCTTGATCTATCAAGCTTAAAAGCAGACACAAGAATTGATAGCGACGAATATGAAAAAGAAAATATCCAAGATTTTGTGTTGTGGAAAGGGAGAAAAGAAGGGGAACCATTTTGGGATTTTGAACTTAACGGTCAATCGCTGCCTGGTCGTCCTGGCTGGCATATTGAATGTTCAGCTATGGGAGGCAAAGACCTGGGCATACCTTTTGATATCCATACTGGAGGAGAAGATTTGAAATTTCCTCATCATGAGGATGAGATAGCCCAAAGCGTAATAGCTTATGGCATAGATAAACCGGTTAATTATTGGTTACACAACGGGATGCTCATGGTAGAAGGAAAAAAGATGAGCAAGAGTTTGGGTAATTTTTACGATTTAAGAGATATTGAAAAGCGAGGATTCAAACCTTTGGCTTTTAGATTTCTGACTCTTCAAACTCATTACAAAAAGCCCCTAGATTTTAGCTGGGGATCATTAGAAGCGGCTGAGAATGGGTTAAAACATCTTAAGAATCAAGTTTATGAATTAATGCTTAAAACTAGCAGTCCTTTATCAAGTGAGTTCGATAATATTGTTACCCAAGATGAAAAGGTTAACATAGGATTTAAAAATAAATTCTCTGAAGCTATTAATGATGATTTAAATATGCCTCAAGCATTGGCAGTAGTTCAAGAGCTTTTGAAGTCAAATTTAAAACCAGAAGAAATATTAGCAACATTTTTTGATTTTGATCGTGTGTTGGGTTTAAATATGAATTATAGAATTAAATTTTCAAAATTACCTTTGGAAATAGAAGAGTTAAGAGTGTTAAGACTAACAGCACGTGATAGTAAAAATTGGGTAGAGTCAGACAGGCTTAGAAAGGAAATTGAAAGCAAAGGTTATGTGGTGGAGGATATCAAAGACGGAATGAGAGTAAGGAAAAAATAAATTTATGAATCACATTGAACAATTGTCATCCAATGTTCTGGAGGCCGTGCGCGAGCCATCGCCCGAAGCGCTCGCTATCTGCGAGAAAGGGGATTATCCCGCCATCAGGAAAGAGCTCGAAGACAAGGGTCTGTTTGCGGCCGAGGTCGAAAGGGTGAAGGCTAAGTGCTTGACCGCGGACGAAAAGCATAATCTCAAGGAAGCGGAATTTTTAACGGAGAAAGACTGGCAGATCCTCACCGTGATAGAGCTTTACGACGCTGTAACTTTTGATCATTCGCTAGAGACTTACCACATCGCCAAGGAAAAGATTGAAAAAGAGCTTGACAACGGCGTCGTCATTTCAAATCTTATAAAAGAGGAGGGAGTAAGTCTGGAAACATTCTACCGCTCGTGCCTTATGCATGACGTCGGGAAGATTTCCATCCCGAAGTTCATCCTGAACAACAAAGCCGACGTGGAAATATCCCACAGATCGCGTTTGAAGGATCTGCTTACGGCGGATCAGATCGCCAAGCTTCTGGAAATAGACCCGGCCGGGAAATTCTCCCTTGAGAAGACCATCGCAGAGGCGATGCAGGTCCATGAATCGGAGTCAAAGCGTTATCTCGAAGGCGAGGGGTATAATCGGGAAGCCTTCCTGGCCAGCACCCATCATAACTATGGGAGGGTCAGGATAGAAGAGATGCGATTTCCGGTTTCCCATACGACCTTACATATCTCCGACAAGATAAGCACTTTATTGCGCCTGGCAGATATGGAGAGCGCCATGCGGCAAAAGGCCCGCCCGTATAAAGACGATATGGGCAAGGTTAAGACGCTTTATCACTTAGTCGAAGACCTGAAAGCGGATATGGACAGAGGGCTTATCGATCCGATGGTAACCGAACTGTGGATCAGCGACGAGTATAAGATACGCCATTCTGAGAGGGTCAAGCACGGCCATGGTGCGAGCGTAGAGGAACAGGCTGAATTCGATATGATGATAGGAAAGATCGAGCAGTTTATAAAAGAGCAGAAAGGGAAAAATGAAAAATAATTTTTGGAAAAAATTAAAAAGTCCTTTCTATTGCCTGGCCCCGATGGCTGGCGTGACCGACAGCGCTTTCCGGCAGATCTGTAAAAGTTTCGGCGCTGATGTGGTTTATAGCGAAATGGCCAGCGCCACGGCCTTGGTTTATGAATCCAAAAAAACTTTGGAAATGCTCGAGTTTGCGAAGATTGAAAGGCCGTATGTGGTGCAGTTGTTCGGCGGCCAACCGGAGCACTTTGCCAAGGCGGCTCAAATTATCACCAAAAAAATCAAACCGGATGGGCTAGATATAAATTTCGGCTGCCCGGTGAAAAAGGTGCAAAAGCAGGGAGCCGGAGCTACTTTGATGGCTGATTTGAAATTATCAAAAAAAGTCATTGAAGCCGTGATAGACAATGCCAATCTGCCGGTGTCAATCAAATGCCGGGCAAGCGTCCCGGGGAAAGACGGGAGACCCGTAAGCGTTTTGGATTTTTTAGACGCTATAAAGGACTTGGATGTTAAAGCCATAATGATCCACGGCCGGACTATGGCGCAGGGGCACTCAGGAGTTGTGGACTCAAAAATCATCAAAGAAGCTCGAAAATACTTTAAAGGCGTGATAATAGCGAACGGGGGAGTGAAAGATTTTTCATCGGCAGAAGGTTTGCTTAAAAAAACCGATGCCGACGGCATCGGCATCGGACAAGGAGCAATGGGGAAACCGTGGATATTCAAGCAATTTCCAATTTCCAATTTCCAATTTCCAATTAAGGAGATTTATAAGATAGCTTTAAAACATGCAAAGCTGGCGTATAAATTAAAAGGCAAGCAGGGGATATTGGAGATGCGCAAGCATCTGTGCTGGTATGTGGCCGGACTTCCCGGAGCAACCGAGCTGAGGAGAGAATTAGTGAAAGTTGAAGCAATAAAAGATATAGAAAAAATTTTTAAAAAATAAAAACCGCCTCAAGCGGTTTTTTAAAAACATCAAGTAAAAATTTTATGGCCGTATATTTTGGAAAATATTAATCCCGCCAGCGGCGGGACTAAAAAGGTTTTCAAAGGTTACAGCCACTTCTTCTTCTTGAAAAATAACAGCATCCCGAGCGAGCTTAGCACCATCAAGCATAACAATACCCAGAAGCCGTAATCGGAGTCTACCAAAGGCATACCCTTCACCGTGTTCATCCCGAAGATGGAAGCTATCAGCATCAAGGGATAGAGAATCACTGAAAAAACAGTCAGAGTCTTGATTACGTCATTCAGCTTGTAGTTCAACAATGATTCATTGGTCTGGTAAAGGACTTCCACCATTTCTTTCTGATTATCAAGGATTTCCCAGATCGTTTTTGAGTGTTCCACCAGCTCCGCATAATAATTTTTTATATTTTCCTGATGGATCACAGTGCTCTCCATTTCCATAAGTTTTTTCAGGATGTTTTTGTGGTTCTGTATGATTTTTCGGAAATTAATGATGTTGTGCCTCAAGCTAAGTATTCCCGCAACGGCTGATTTCTGTTCGTTGGCAAAAATTTCCTCTTCAACTTTATAAATATCAATGCTGTTTTTATCCAGTATGGGGTAGCACCCCAGCATCAATTTGCCCAGAAGTTCATAAAGCAGGACGGCGGAAGACTCGTTCTGGTAGGCTAAAAAAGAACTCTCGTCTTTCTTGCATAGGTTGAAAAAGTCATTAAGAGCAAGGATGTGATTATTATGCAAAGTTATCAGATGCCCGTGGTTGATAAAAAAATCCACTTCTTCGGGGATGATCTGCCCGTTTATCATTACCGGGAAGTGAAGGATGAGGAACAGGTAGCCGTCGCCGTATTCTATGGACGGACGCTGGGCTGATATCTTGGAGGACGAGGCTTGCAGGTGATTCAGATTAAAGTTGAAATTTTTGCGCAAATATTCAATTTCCGCTTTTCCAGCGTTAAAAATATTTATCCAATACAGCTTATCATTGGGGGTGCTGGGGTTATCTATGGTGATGCGTAGTATGTTTTTGGAAATTTTATTAAGTTCAGCCATACGACTTATGCCAGATTTTAAGAATTTCCGCCAAAGGCGGATTAGCCTCTGGCTGAAATATTTAAGATTCGGTAGTGTTGTTAATAACTAAATTATAACACGTTTTCAGAAAAATTAAAAACGTGTTATAATAATATATATAATTTATTTTATGCCTGAAGAATTGAAAAAATCGGAAATAATAAATTTGAACGAAAAAGCGCCGCAAAGCGGTTCTATTGAGTCGGTTACGGCACAGCCCGGATCGGGCGCAGAAATGAAAGTATCCCGGGCTGAAAAGGAAACCGTCATCAAAGAGATATCTGCCGCGGAAAGCGATGCTGCGAGCATCGTTGCTATTTCTAATGCCCAGCAGAAAACCAAAGAAGAAGAAAAAGCCATAGAAAAAATTTTGGAAGATGATTTCAAGGATATTTATCTGAGGCTGGATCCGGCGAAACAGAGTGAGTTTAAGGAAAAAGGGGAAAAAACGGCGCGCGAAATAAACACCCTGTTGCACAAGGCCAAAGTCAATATCAAGAAAATAATCGATTTGATAAAGAAATGGCTTTCTATCATACCCGGAGTGAATAGTTATTTTTTGGAGCAGGAAGCCAAAATCAGGGCCGACGCAATATTAAAACTAAAAACATAAATTTTTTTCTGTCATTGCGAGGAGCGGAGCGACGAAGCAATCTTTAATAGGTCATAGTCGTGCAGAATGCGGCGTATTAAAGATTGCTTCGCTAATCGCTCGCAATGACAAGCGGTCACATGGATTACGGATTGTCCCAGCAAAATCAGCCGGCAGGAATAAGCGCCATCATCAACATTGATTATTGGCTGGTTGTTTTGTTTTGGGCGGCGATTATTTTTTTAATCCTTCTCATCATTAAAAAAATCTTCAGAAAATGGTCTAACGGCAATAAATTCCACGATCACGTGGTCTATTCCATAAAATTGCCCAAAGACAAGCCTAACGACCAGGAGAAGGATTTTACAGTGCAAGAAATGCGCGAAGAGATAGCCAAGGGTGAGGCGATTTTCGGGAGCATCGGCGGCCTCAGGGCGGAACGGGGGATCAAGCCCTGGCTTTTTGGCAGGAATGATCATTTTTCTTTTGAAGTGGTGGCCAGTAAAAAATTGATTTTATTCTATTTGGCCACGCCTAAGGATATGGCGCGCTATTTTGAACAGCAGATACAAGCGCATTATCCCGAAGCGGTTTTAGAAGAAGTTTCTGACTATAATATTTTTCTGCCGCAGGGAGCGATAATGGCCGGGTACTTAAAAACCATCAAATCATTTATTTTGCCTTTGAAGACTTACAATAAGATGGAAGTTGATCCCATGAACTCGGTTATCAACGTCATTTCTAAAATGAGCTATGACGAAGGAGTGGCTATACAGTATCTAGTCAGGAGCTCTTATTCACAATGGCACAGGAAAGTTAAAAATATGGTGCATAAAGCTAATCAGAAAAATTCCATCAAAGCAGCCCTTAAATCAAATTTTTTTTCAGACGTCCTCCATGAACTGGCAAATATTTTCAAAGCCGCTAAGCCTAAAACTGAAGAAGAAAAAGATAAAAACAAGCACACGTTGACCGCGATGGATCAGGAAGCCTTGAAAGCGATAGAAGAAAAAAATGCTAAAGCCGGGCTCGATGTAAATATACGCATAATAGTTTCGGCAAACACCAAGGAGCAAGCCAAAAATTTCCTTAATAATATCACCAATGCTTACAGCCAGTATGATTATTATTCCTATGGGAACGGTTTCAACACCCGACCTTTCACCAGAAATCAAAAAAAGATTATTAGTGACTTCATATATCGGCGTTTTGAGCAAAAAATCGGTTTTTTGCTGAATACCGAAGAATTGGCCAGCCTTTTCCATTTCCCGCTGAAAAATGCGGAAACTCCCAACATCGTCTGGCTTACCGCCAAACTGGCAGCTGCCCCTACGAATATTCCCGATGAAGGGATTATATTAGGCAAGAACCTTTATAGGGGGATGGTCAAGGATATCAAGATCAAAAGAGCCGACCGCCGCCGCCATACTTACATCATCGGTAAATCCGGCGTCGGCAAATCCCAGCTTATCGCCAACATGGCCATCCAGGATATCCTTAACGGCGAAGGCGTATGCGTGGTTGACCCGCATGGAGACCTGATCCAGGATATTTTATCCCGCGTTCCGCCGGAAAGGGCGGAAGATGTGATTCTTTTCGCTCCGTCCGACACGGAAAGGCCTTTAGCTCTTAATCTGTTAGAATACGATCCGAGATATCCAGAACAGAAAACTTTCGTCATTAATGAAATGATAAAGATTTTTGACAAGCTTTATGATTTGAAAGCTACCGGCGGTCCTATTTTTGAACAATATATGAGAAACGCCATGCTCTTGATCATGAGCGACCCGGAATCAGGTTCTACCCTTATGGAAATTCCGAAAGTTCTGGCCGATGCCGACTTCCGGAAGAAAAAAATAGAGAGATGCTCTGATCCGACGGTAGTTGAATTCTGGAGGAAGGAAGCGGAAAAAGCGGGAGGGGACGCGGCCCTGGCCAACGTCGTGCCGTATATAACCTCCAAGCTCACGCAATTCATTTCCAATGACACTATGCGCCCCATAATCGGCCAGCAGAAAAGCGCTTTTAATTTCCGGGATGTGATGGACAAGAGAAAAATCCTCTTGATAGACCTTACCAAGGGTCTTATCGGGGAAATGAACGCTTACCTCTTGGGTATGATCCTGGTAGGAAAAATCTTGATAGCCGCTTTGTCCCGCGCTGATATGCCGGCGGAATCAAGAAAAGATTTTTATCTCTATATAGATGAATTCCAGAATTTCACCACCGATTCCATCAGCGCGATCCTTTCCGAGGCGAGAAAATACGGGCTCAATTTGATCATCGCCCATCAGTATCTGGGACAGCTCATAAAAAATAATGACACCGCCATAAGGGACTCGGTTTTCGGGAACGTTGGAACCTGGATGCTGTTCAAGGTAGGTTCTGATGACGCCGAAGTCATGGAAAAAGAATTCGCTCCGGTTTTTAATAAATTTGACCTGATAAACGTACAAGCTTTTACTGCTTATGTTAAACTATTGATTGATAATACTGCCAGCCGCCCCTTTTCTATGAATACGCCTTGGCCCTTGATGGGCTATAAGCGTGATGATATAGCCGGCAAGATCAAGACTTTGAGCCGTTTGAAATACGGCCAGGACAGGAATATCATAGAAGCGGAAATAAGGCGCAGAGCAGAAATCTAAGCTAAGATTAGCCTCATTATTGTTATTTCACTTTACAAAAAAAATAACGGGGTGTAATATGGCTTTATATAAAATATCAATAAAAAAGCCTTAATTATTGAAATAAAAAAATATGAGTGACAAAAACAAAACCCCATTGCATACAAACATAAATCCGGATGAAAAAAATTTGTGGGAAGAAGAAAAGCCGGAGGAAGAAAGCTTAATAAATAGCGAATCCAGCGGCGACGAAAGCGCCATAGTGCCAAAATCAAAAATGGTTTTGATCAAGAGATTGATTAAAAACATAAAAGACAACAGCGATCAGCTCAATAACCTGCTGGCGCCGTTCATCAAAGCCGAGGACGAGGAAAGGATTTCTATCGGGCAGATGGCCGATGAAGAATTTAAGACGGCTGACAGCGAAGAAAAAGACGGCAGGATCATTGAGGGCGTCTTTGACGGAGAGAATATGGTAGGACCGGATGGGAAACTATATAGCGTGCCGGCCAACTACGCTTCCAAATCCAAGCTCGTGGAGGGCGATATTATGAAACTGACCATCACGTCAAACGGGACCTTTGTTTATAAGCAGATCGGACCTATTGAAAGAGCGAGGGTGGTGGGCCAGCTGGAAAAAAGCGCGGACGGGAATTTCTCAGTAGTCTCGGACGGCAAGAGATGGCGCATCCTCACGGCGAGCGTCACCTATTTCAAAGGGCAGGCCGCAGATGAGGCAGTCATATTGGTCCCCAAGGCGGGAGAAAGCAAATGGGCCGCGGTGGAAAATATCATCAGGAATAAAGAATAATTTTTTTTCAATAATATATTAAAGGCCGGCTAACTCCGGCTTTTATTTTTTCCCCGTTCTTCCACGAGAGGCATATTAATGATAATATAGTTATTGATATGGACGAAGAATTATTGTCAAAATTGAAAAAAGGGGACATTGAAGCCTTTGAAAAGGTCCTTTTGCAGTATGAGAAAGCGATTTTCGGCTATATCTTAGGCATGATAGCCCACAGGGAAACAGCCGAGGATCTTACCCAGGAGACTTTCATGAAGCTTTATAAGAATCTGGAGAATATCAACCCTGATAAAAGTTTTAAAAGCTGGCTGTATAAGATTGCCACGAATACGGTTTACGATCGGCTGAGGTCCAGAAAAAGAAACCAGGAATTGTTGATTATTGACGATGAAGACAATAGTTTTGAAACAATTGATGAAACTTCAACGTATCTAAATATAGAGACGAGCTTGGATCTGGAAAAGGCTTTAGCAGGCATAAAGCCCATATATCGTGCCGTTCTCACGCTTTTTTACTATGAAGGCCTCGGTTATAACGAGATAGCTGCCGCCCTATCCCTGCCTATAAATACGGTAAAAACACATCTGCGGCGGGCTAAAGAAGCGCTTAAGGAACAGATATAATCTTAAAATATGATTGAATTCAAAATACAATATAAGGAGTTGTTAGAAAGGAATTTTCCTGCCAAGCTCCATTCCCGGATAATGAAAAGCGTTATTTATTGGAAACACAGGAAAATGGTTATGGCCGGAGTGTTGATTTTAATAGGAAATTTTTTATTTTCCACCTGGTACCTGTGGGCCAAGATTTTAGAGAGCGATGTGATTGATGTTACCCAGGCCATGCTGCAGAATTTGGAATTAGATTACGACATCATAATCAGCTCCTTTCAGACTATTTTTGAATTCGTCCCGATAGTATCCTTGATTTTTTTCACGTGCAGCTTGGTTGCGATGATAGCCGCTATCCGGTTCACCTTCAGGATTAAAAACAGCCAGCGGGGAAGCTATTTATCCGGCAGGCACGTTTTCGGTTAATTGATAAATACTAATTTAAATATCTTTTGCGTCTTTACGCAAAAGCTAAATCATTAAAGATAAAATCTATGAACAAAGCAACAAAAGCAATTGCGTTGATTTTGAGCTTGAGCCTGATGGCTGCGGTTACCATGCCAGTCCTGGCGGCAACTTATGCCTCCTCGACTCCGGCTGCGACCACCACAAAGACGACTTTGAGCGACGCGGCTAAAGCAGCCCTAAAAGCCGCCAAAGCCCAGTACACCGCAGACATCAAAGCCGCTAATCAGGCTTATGCCGCCGCTATCAAGAGCGCCAGAGCCGATTATAATGCAGCAGTCAAATCAGCTAAGGCAGATTTAGCGCTGGCTGTGAAAACTAAGAACAAGACCACGATTGCCGGAGCCAAAACCGCTTATAACGCAGCAATCAAAACCGCTAAAGCTAATTTAGCCGCTGCCAAAGCTAAGGCTAATGCAGATTTGAAGGCAGCCAAAGCAGCCGCCCTGGCAAAGTATAACGCCGCCAAGACAGCCGCAAAATCCCTGTAATATCCCAAAATGAAAAGTTTAAAAAGAGTCCGTTAAAGCCGGACTCTTTTTTGCGTTCTCCTTGATTATTTTTGCTTAAACCGTTAGAATATATATGTAATTTGAAAATATTAATCCCGCCGTTGGCGGGACAAAAAGGTTTTTTTAAAGATTTATGACCACTCTCTATCGGAAATACCGGCCGCAGGATTTTAATGAAGTCGTCGGTCAAAACCACATAAAATTAACCCTGGAGCATGAAATCCAATCTGGGAAGATTGCGCATGCTTATCTTTTTTGCGGTCCTCGCGCGGTGGGCAAGACCACTTTGGCGAGAGTGCTTGCTAAGGCGGTAAACTGCACGAAAAGGAAAGAAGGGGCTTTTGAACCGTGCAATAAGTGCGAAAGCTGCCAGGAAATCACTTCCGGCAGAAGCATAGATATGATTGAAATAGACGCGGCCAGCCATACCGGCGTGGATAATGTGCGCGAAAATATCATCGCTTCCGCCCGAGTGTCTCCGGTAAAATCCAAATATAAGGTATTTGTCATTGATGAAGTGCATATGCTTTCCACCTCAGCTTTCAACGCGCTTTTGAAAATCATTGAAGAACCGCCGCGACACGTCATCTTCATCCTTTGCACCACCGAAATACATAAAGTGCCTACAACCATCATTTCCCGCTGTCAGCGTTTTGATTTCAAAAAAATAAGCATGGCCGATATGTCCAGGAAACTCCGCTACATAGTGGAAAAAGAAGGAGTCAGCGTGGACAAAGAAATCCTGGATGAGGTGGCCAGGCAATCGGAAGGGCATATGCGCGATGCGGAAAGCATGCTCGGGCAGATCGTGTCCATCAGCGGCAAAGAAGTTACGGCGGAAGAAGCCTCTCTGGTCATTCCCCGGAGCGATTTAGCGGAGGCGATAAACTTGATAGATACCTTGAACAAGAAGGATGCGGCCGGGGGCATAAGGCTCATCAATAAATTGGTTGATGAAGGAGTCGATTTGAAAATTTTTACCTCCGACTTGATCGAAATACTGCGCAAGATGATCTTGGTGAAAGTAAATCCCGGTTTGGCGGAAAAATTGGGTTTGGAATTGGGAGAAAATCTGGAAATAAAGATAAATGAGGCGAGCAAGGGGATCGGCTTGCCCGGCTTGACCGTCTATATTGAAGAGTTCCTGCAGGCGAAAAACGAACTTAAAAATGCCAGCATCATCCAGCTGCCATTGGAATTGGCCGTGATAAACCTTTGTACTTATGAGAGCGGCTATGCAGAGAAAATACAAAAGCAGAGCGGCAATTTGACTTCACAAGGGAAAGAAACGATCCAGCCGGAAAAAAAACCGGCCGGCAGCCCGTCCATCCTGTCAAGTTTGAATACGGGCGTAAACCAGGATGACATTATGTCCAGATGGGGAGAAGTGCTGTCTAAAATAAAACTTGAAAACCACTCCTTATCTTTTGTCTTGAAGGTCTGCGAACCCAGGGGACTCAAGGGCAATCAGCTCTGCCTGGCGTTCAAGTATAAATTCCATAAAGACAGGATAAATGACATTAAGATAAAGAATATGATTGAAAAAGCGCTTTCGGAAGTTTATGGCGCGACATTGACCGTGGAAGCGATAGTGGATGAAAATATAGAGATAAGCGAAAGCGTCGTTGATGCTCCGGTCAAGGCGCCGGCATCCGGGACGGTTGCTCCGACGGAGGATAAAACAGGAAAAAATGGCGACGCCAATATGCTGGATAATCTATTAAAAACTTTCGGCGGGAAAGTGGTAGGATAAATATTGACAATAATTTCTTAAGGTGATATTTTGAAATAGCCAAAACCTTCGTGCTGACAGTGCGAGGGTATTATTTTTCGGGGCGGTGTCTCGGAAAATACAAAGTATTTCTTCGGGGATCGTCTAACGGTAGGACAACAGGTTCTGGTCCTGTTTATCGGAGTTCGAATCTCTGTCCCCGAGCCATTAAAATAACTCTGATGTTAGGGTTATTTTTTTATTCAGGGATTGGCATTAGTAAAAATTAATCATAACTTAATATAATTTTTATATAATTTTTATTGAATAATTTATAAAATTTAGTGAATAATTATATGAACATACAATCGAAAGGCGCGATCTCTACGAAAGTTGTAGTTTGGGCCGCATTGGTTCTTTTTTTAGCGGTTGGCGGCATAGTTATCGGGATGAGAAATAATACAAATAAGCTCTCTCGGTCTGCTACCCAGACCACGGCCCAGACTGCTGCCAGCGGTCAGGCAGAAGGAAGCCAGGTTTCAATTTCTTATCCAAAAAATTTACCAGCACTGTCAGGACCGGTAACTATGAC
>Ga0209048_10000674_pt1 | contig 36078 bp, 37 predicted proteins | sample FrelakmetCRP12CR_FD_187146 | JGI IMG/M metagenome (GOLD analysis project Ga0209048, IMG submission 187146) | Freshwater lake sediment microbial communities from the University of Notre Dame, USA, for methane emissions studies - CRP12 CR (SPAdes)... | ecosystem: Environmental > Aquatic >...
GTGACGAAGAGCACGGTCTTGCGCTCCGCCTCCCAGATGCCGAGCAGCAGTTCCTGCATCAGTTCGCGCGTCTGGTGGTCGAGCGCGCCGAAGGGCTCGTCCATCAGCAGCATGCGCGGGTTGTTGGCGAGCGCGCGCGCGAGCGCGGTGCGCTGCTGCATGCCGCCCGATAGCTGCTTCGGGTAGTGGCTCGCGAAGCCCGTCAGTCCCACCTTGGCCAGGAAGCCGTTGGCGATCTCCAGTTGCTCGGCGCGCGGCAGGCCGCGCTCGCGCAGGCCGAAGCACACGTTGTCGAGCACGGTCAGCCACGGGAACAGCGTGTAGCTCTGGAACACCATGCCGCGGTCGGGGCCGGGGCCGGTGATGCGCCGGCCGTCGAGCAGCACCTCGCCCGAACTCGGATGGTCGAGCCCGGCGACGATGCGCAGCAGCGTGCTCTTGCCGCAGCCCGAGGGGCCGAGGATGGTAACGAAGTCGTTCTCGGCGACTGCGAGATCGGTGGCCTGCAGCGCGACCGTCTGGCCCTGGCCCGTGGTTTCGAAAGTGCGCGAGACGCCGCGAACGCTGAGGATCGATGTCATCGGTTCAGCGTCCCAGTTGCGCCCACGGGAACAGTCGCCGGTTGAGCGACTTGAACGCGAAGTCGCTGACGAGCCCGATCAGGCCGATGACGATGATGCCGAAGATGATCTGGTCGGTCGCCAGCAGGGCCTGGCTGTCGGTGATCATGTGGCCGATGCCGCTCGAGGCGCCGATCAGCTCGGCGACGATCACGTAGGTCCAGGCCCAGCCGAGCACCATGCGCAGCGTCTCGGCGATCTCGGGCGCCGCGCCGGGAATCAGCACCCGGCGCACCAGGCTGCGGTGCGTTGCGCCGAGGGTATAGGCCGCCTCGACCAGGTCGCGCCGCGTGTTGCCCACCGTCACCGCGAACATCAGCACGAGCTGGAAGAAGCTGCCGATGAAGATCACGGCGAGCTTCTGCGCCTCGCCGATGCCGGCCCAGAGGATCAGCAGCGGGATGAAGGCGCTCGCCGGCAGGTAGCGCGCGAACGAGACGAAGGGCTCGAAGAAGGCCTCGATCGGCTTGTAGGCGCCCATCAGCACGCCCAACGGTAGCGCGAGCACGGCGGCGATCGCAAACCCGCCGAGCACGCGCCAGACCGTCCAGCCTATGTCCCAGCCGAAGCCCATCTGCGCCAGCAGCTTCCAGCCGCTGACGAGCATCGTGAGCGGGTCGGCGAGAAAGGTCTTACTGACGAAGCCGCCCAGCGTCGCCACGGTCCACAGCGCGACGAAGGCGACGAAGAACGCCACGCCGAGCACGGCCCGCGGGCCCGGCGCGACGGGGGTGAGCGGTTTCAAGGCAGCGGTTCAGTTCAGTTGATGAACCGCGTGTCGGCGAGCTTCGACAGGTCGGGCACCTGCTTGATGATGCCGGCTTCGAGCAGCAGATCGGCCGCTTCCTTGTTGAACGAAGGGTACTCGCCGGCGAAGAACTTCTGGTTGGCCGCGCGGTCCTGCCAGCGCAGGTACTTCTGGCTCGCCTCGAACGCCTCGGCGCTCTGCTTCACGTCGGCGCCCATGATCTCGAAGCTCTTCTTCGGGTCCGCCTTGATCATGTCGAGCGCTTCGAAGTAGGCGTCGGCCAGTGCCTTCGCAGCCTTCGGGTTCTCGGCCAGGAATTTCGGCGTGCAGCCGAAGGTGTCCATGACCATCGGGTAATCGAGCGTGGTCGCGATGATCTTGCCGGCCTCGGGCTTGGCACGCACCGCGCCGAGGTAGGGCTCGTAAGTCATCGCGGCGTCGATGCCCTCGGTGCCGGCGATCATCGCGTTGGCGGCGGCCTGCGGCTCGAGGTTGACGACCTTCACGTCCTTCACCGTCAGGCCGTTCTTCTTCAGCATCCAGGCCAGGCCGAAGTAGGGCGAGGTGCCGGGTGCGCTGGCGGCCACGGTCTTGCCCTTCAGGTCGGCGATCTTGGCGATGCCCGGCTTGACGACCATGCCGTCCGCGCCGTAGCTCTTGTCGAGCTGGAAGATCTGCGTCGTCGCCACGCCGTTCGCGTTCCAGACGATCCAGGTCTCGACCGTGGTCGCCGCGCACTGCACGTCGCCCGAGGCGATGGCGAGGTGGCGGTCCTTCTGCGGGATCTTCTTGATCGACACGTCCAGGCCGTACTTCTTGAACAGGCCCGCTTCCTTGGCCAGCGTGAGCGGGGCGAAGCCCGTCCAGCCCGAGATGGCGACGGCCACCTTGGTTTCCTGTGCGGCGGCAGCCGTGCAGGCGGCGGCGAGGGCGAGGGCGATGAGGGTCTTCGTCGTGTTCATGCAGCGTTCCTTTGGGGGGTGAAAGAGGTCACGTGGGGATCCACAGCGCGGGCAGCTGCGGCAGGGTTCGCAAGTGGCGCGCCAGCGAGCCGTCAGTCACGAGGCTCGTCGCGCATTCGATGTCTGGCGCGAGGTAGCGGTCGTGCGCCATCGCCGGGCATTGTGCACGCAGCAGAGCGTGCACCGCTTCGAGCGCGGCCGAGCTCGTCAGCGGACGCAGGAACTCGATGCCCTGCGCCGCGGCGAGCAGTTCGATGCCGAGGATGTGCGCGACGTTGCGGATCATCGGCTGCAGGCGGCGCGCGGCGAACGTCGCCATCGACACATGGTCTTCCTGGTTCGCCGACGTCGGCAGCGAATCGACGCTCGCCGGGTGCGCGAGCGACTTGTTCTCCGACGCCAGTGCCGCCGCGGTGACGTGGGCGATCATGAAGCCCGAGTTCAGCCCGGCGTCGGCCGTCAGAAACGGCGGCAGGCGCGACACGCCGGAGTCGATCAGCATCGCGATGCGCCGTTCGGCGATGGCACCGACCTCGGCAATCGCGACGGCCATCGAATCGGCCGCCAGCGCCACGGGCTCGGCGTGAAAGTTGCCGCCAGAGATCATCGCGTTGTCTTCGCCGAACACGAGCGGATTGTCGGTCACGGCATTGGCCTCGCGCAGCAGCACCAGCGCGGCGTGGCGCAACTGGTCGAGACAGGCGCCCACCACCTGCGGCTGGCAGCGCAGCGAGTACGGGTCCTGCACGCGGTCGTCGCCGGTTTCGTGCGAGCGGCGGATCTCGCTGCCGGCGAGCAGCGCGCGGTAATAGCGCGCGACGTCGATCTGCCCCGGCTGGCCGCGCAGCGCGTGGATGCGCGGGTCGAACGGCCCGTCGCTACCGCGCGCGGCGTCGACCGTCAGCGCGCCGACGACGAGCGCAGCCTCGAGCACGGGCTCGAAGGTCAGTAGCGCGTGCAGCGCAAGCGCGGTCGAGGTCTGCGTGCCGTTGATCAGCGCCAGCCCCTCCTTGGCGCCGAGCGTCAGCGGCGCGATGCCGGCCTGGCGCAGCAGCGGCGCCGCGGGCAGACGTTGCGCGTCGACGAGCATCTCGCCTTCGCCCAGCAAGGCGAGCGTCATGTGCGCCAGCGGCGCCAGGTCGCCCGACGCACCGACCGAGCCTTGCGACGGCACGTAGGGCACGAGTCCGGCGTTGTGCACGGCGACGAGCGTGGCTATCACGATCTCGCGCACACCCGAGTGCCCGCGGGCCAGGCTCGCCGCCTTCAACGCGAGCATCAGCCGCACCACTTCGGGCGCCAGCGGCGCGCCGACGCCGACGCAGTGCGAGCGGATCAGGTTCAACTGCAACTGGTCGAGCTGGCTCTGGCTGATGCGCTGGTTGGCGAGCTTGCCGAAGCCGGTGTTGACGCCGTAGACCGGCGCGTCGCCCTGCGCGGCGCGCTGCACCACGGCCGCGCTGGCGAGGATGCCGGGGCGCGCCGCGGAGTCGATCGCCAACGCCACGCCGCCCGCGTGGATGGCTTGCAGGTGGTCGAGCCTCAGCGCACCGGGGGTGATGTTCAGGGCGCCCATCAAGCACTCAGCATGGGTAGGTTCAACCGCTGCTCGCGTGCGCAGGCCACCGCGATGTCGTAGCCGGCATCGGCGTGGCGCATCACGCCGGTAGCGGGGTCGTTCCACAGCACGCGCTCGATGCGCTTGGCCGCCGCATCGGTGCCGTCGCAGACGATCACGACGCCCGAATGTTGCGAGTACCCCATGCCGACACCGCCGCCGTGGTGCAGCGAGACCCAGGTCGCGCCGCCGGCGGTGTTGAGCAGCGCGTTGAGCAGCGGCCAGTCGGACACCGCGTCGCTGCCGTCCTTCATGCTTTCGGTCTCGCGGTTGGGCGACGCGACCGAGCCCGAGTCGAGGTGATCGCGGCCGATCACGATCGGCGCCTTCAACTCGCCGCTCTTGACCATCTCGTTGAACGCAAGGCCGGCGCGGTGCCTCTCACCCAAGCCGATCCAGCAGATGCGCGCCGGCAGACCCTGGAAGGCGATGCGCTCGGCCGCCATGTCCAGCCAGCGGTGCAGGTGGGCGTCCTGCGGGAACAGCTCTTTCATCTTCGCGTCGGTCTTGCGGATGTCTTCGGGGTCGCCCGACAGCGCGACCCAGCGGAACGGGCCCTTGCCTCGGCAGAACAGCGGCCGCACGTAGGCCGGCACGAAGCCGGGAAAGTCGAAGGCGCGCTGAACGCCTTCGTCGAACGCGACCTGCCGGATGTTGTTGCCGTAGTCCACGGTCGGAATGCCCATCGCCTGGAAGGCGAGCATCGCCTGCACGTGCACGGCGCAGCTCTTCGCCGCGGCGTCGCGCAGCGAAGCGTGCTGCGAGGCGTCGGCCTGGGCCGACTTCCAGCTCTCGACGCTCCAGCCCGCGGGCAGGTAGCCATTGACGAGATCGTGCGCCGAGGTCTGGTCGGTCACCAGGTCGGGCCTGATGCCCCCCGCCTTCGCGCGCCGCAGCAGCTCGGGCAGGACCTCGGCGGCGTTGCCGAGCAGGCCGATCGAGACCGCCCGCTTTTGCGCGGTGTACTTTGCGATGCGGGCGAGCGCGTGGTCGAGGTCGCTCACCTGCTCGTCGAGGTAGCGCGAGCGCAGGCGGAAGTCGATGCGGCTCTGCTGGCACTCGATGTTCAGCGAGCAGGCGCCCGCAAAGGTCGCCGCCAGCGGCTGTGCGCCACCCATGCCGCCGAGGCCGGCGGTGAGGATCCAGCGACCGGCGAGGCTGCCGCCGTAATGCTGCCGGCCCGCCTCGACGAAGGTCTCGTAGGTGCCCTGCACGATGCCCTGGCTGCCGATGTAGATCCAGGAGCCGGCCGTCATCTGACCGTACATCATCAGGCCCTTGCGGTCGAGCTCGTGGAAGTGCTCCCAGGTCGCCCACTTGGGCACCAGGTTGGAGTTGGCGATCAGCACCCGCGGCGCATCGACGTGGGTGCGGAAGACGCCGACCGGCTTGCCTGACTGGATGAGCAGCGTCTCGTCCTCGCCGAGCGCGCGCAGGGCCTTCAGGATCGCCTCGTAGCAGTCCCAGTTGCGCGCCGCCTTGCCGATGCCGCCGTAGACGACGAGCGCGTCGGGGTTCTCGGCGACCTCGGGGTCGAGGTTGTTCTGCAGCATGCGGTAGGCCGCTTCGATCAGCCAGTTCTTGCAGCTGAGAGCCGCGCCGCGCGGGGCGCGCACAGGGTGCGGCTGGGCGATGTGGTGGACGGTGGAGAGATCGGTCATGGCGGCCTCGGCGGGACGAGATGCGTGGAGGCTGAACTTTAGTTGTCTAGACAAGTGACGTCAAGCGAGATCGCGTCATGGTTTCCCCTTGCTGCGCGGACGGGAGGTCGACTTGTCTAGACAAGCAGATCCCGCTACGATCGCCGCATGGTCTCGCCCCCTCGCTCCGCCGCCGCGCCGTACCACCGCGTCAAGCAGCACCTGCTCGACGCGCTGGCGCAGGGGCGCTTCCCGCCCGGTGCGCTGATGCCGTCTGAGGCCGATCTGGTGGCGCGGTTCGGCGTCAGCCGCATGACCGTCAACCGCGCGCTGCGCGAGCTGCAGGCCGAGGGGCTGATCGAGCGCGTGCAGGGCGTTGGCACCTTCGCGGCGCAACTGCACCGTGTCTCGTCGACGCTGACGATACGCGACCTGCACGACGAGATCGCCGAGCGCGGCCATCGCCACGAGGCGCGCGTGCAGCTCGCGCGCGAGGAGGCGGCACCCGCGGCGCTGGCACGGCAGCTCGGGCTGGAGACGGGGGCGCCGGTGTTCCACACGCTGATCGTGCATTCGGAAGAAGGGGTCGCGCTGCAGTGCGAAGACCGCTACGTCAACCCGGGCTGCGCGCCTGACTACCTGTCGGTCGACTTCACGCAGACGACGCCGACGCACTATCTGTTCGAGGTGACCGCTTTGTGGCGCGCGCAGTACTCGATCGAAGCCGCGCTGCCGACGCGGCAGGAGGCGGCGCTGCTGGGCATTTCGGTGCGCGACCCCTGCCTCGTCGTCGTGCGGCGCACCTTCACGCGCGACGCCGCGATCACGATCGCGCGCCTGGTGCAGCCCGGCTCGCGCTACACGCTGCATGGGGAGTTCGCGCCATGAACGTGCAGAGTGCGGTGATCGGCGACGTGCCGCCGTTGACACAGATTCGCGCCGCCGACCTGGCGCCGCAGGCCTGGCGCAATGGCGGGGGGAGCACGCGCGAGTTGGTCGCCTGGCCGGCGGGGCCGGCGTGGAGGCTGCGCCTGAGCCTGGCCGACATCGACGCCGCCGGTCCGTTCTCGGCCTTTGCCGGAGTGCAACGCTGGTTCGCGGTGATCGAAGGGGCCGGGGTCGTTCTCAGTCTGACCGACGGCGAACGGCGCCTCACGCCGCAAAGCGAACCCCTGTGCTTCGACGGCGCTTGCGCGCCCGGCTGCCGCCTGATCGAAGGACCGACGCGCGACCTCAATCTGATGCTGCGCGGCGGCGTGCGCGGGCGCCTGTTCCGAGCGATGCACGACACGCCCTGCGCCGAGCCCTGGCGCTGGCGCGCCTGCTTCACGACAGGCGCGGCGCGCTGGCAGGGCGACGAAGCTCGCGCCGTCGAGCTGGACGCACTGACCTTGCTGTGCGGCCTCGGCGCCGGGCCTTGCCGGCTCGTCGCGCGCGACGCCGAGCTGCCGATGTTCTGGATCGGTGCCGATATCGAGATGGGGACTCCCGCATGACCACGGCACCGCATCGCATGCTGTGGCGCAACGCGGCGCTCGCCACGCTGGCCGGGAGCGAACCCTGGGGCTGGATCGCGCGCGGTGCGCTCGTCACCGAGGGCGAGCGCATCGCCTGGGCGGGCGACGAGGCCGCGCTGCCACTGGCGCTCGAGTTCGCTGCCGAGCACGACCTGGGCGGCGCACTCGTCACACCGGGGCTGGTCGACTGCCACACGCATCTGGTCTACGGTGGCCAGAGGGCCGCCGAATTCGAACTGCGACTGCATGGGGCGAGCTACGAGGAGATCGCGCGGGCCGGAGGCGGCATCCGCGCGACCGTGGCCGCCACGCGCGCGGCGAGCGACGGCGCGTTGTTCGCGTCGGCACGCCGGCGCGCGCAGGCGCTGATGCGCGAAGGCGTGACCACGCTCGAGGTGAAGTCGGGCTACGGCCTGACGCAGCACGACGAAGCGCGCTGCCTGGCCGTGGCGCGACGCCTGGGCGCCGAGCTCGCGTTGAGCGTGCGCACGACCTTTCTCGGCGCGCATGCGCTGCCGCCCGAGTTCGAAGGCCGCGCCGACGACTACGTCGACGCGGTGTGCCAATGGATGCCCGTCTTGCACGCGCAGGGCCTGGTCGACGCCGTCGATGCGTTCTGCGAGCGCATCGGTTTCACGCCGGGGCAGACGCGCCGCGTGTTCGACGCCGCACGGCGTCTGAAGCTGCCGGTCAAGCTGCATGCCGAGCAACTCAGCGACCAGGGCGGCGCGGCGCTCGCGGCCGGTTATGGCGCGCTCTCGTGCGATCACCTCGAGTACCTGAGCGATGCCGGCGTGCAGGCGATGGCGCGCGCCGGCACGGTGGCCGTGCTGCTGCCGGGCGCGTTCTACTTCCTGCGCGAGACGAAGCTGCCGCCGGTGACCGCGCTGCGCGAAGCCGGCGTGCCAATCGCGATCGCGAGCGACCACAACCCGGGCTCGTCGCCGGGGCTCTCGCTGCTGCTGATGATCAACATGGCGTGCACGCTGTTTCGCCTGACCCCTGAGGAGGCATTGCGCGGCGTCACGATCCATGGCGCGCGCGCGCTCGGCCTGGCCGGCCGCGGCACGCTGGCGGTGGGGCAACGGGCCGACTTTGCGGTGTGGGATCTGGAGCATCCAAACGAACTTGCCTACTGGTTCGGAAGCAATCCGTGCCTGCGTGTCGTCGTCGGTGGCCAGGAGCGCCCGGGATGAAGTTCGCCTTCGCTCTTTCTGATGTGGCTGCAGTGGTGCCGGGCGAATGCACAGCGGCGGCAATCGGCCCATTGCTGTCAGTGGCGCCCGCCGCGGGCATGCATCGGTGCGAGCAAAGCCGCGCTCGGGTGCCCGGCTCCGTTCAGGGAATTCTTATTCACTCCGCCAGGCACCCGAGCACGGCTTTGCCGGAGGCGCCGTCTCTTTGCGATGCCACGAGAACCGCCACCCCAGCCGGGAGTGGGGTCGTCGACGCAGTGAATAAGAATTCCCTGAACGGAGTCGGCGACCCCACTTCCGGCTGCACGCGCCACTGACAGCAATGGGCGTGCGCCGCAGATTGACCATCTCCAACGTGACGCGGGTCGCGGGAAGCGCGCTAGAGGACATGACATGAGCGAAGAAGACGTCTTCACGCTGCATCGCGGCGGCAGACCGCTGCTGATCAGCCTGCCGCACGTGGGGACGCTGATCCCCGACGACATCGCGCCGGGTCTGCGGCCGCACGCGCTGGCCGTGGAAGACACCGACTGGCATCTGGACACGCTCTACGCGTTCGCCGGCGAGCTCGGTGCAAGCCTGCTCGTGCCACGGCTTTCGCGCTACTGCATCGACCTGAACCGCCCGCCCGAAAACACGCCGATGTACGCCGGCAGCAACAACACCGAGCTGTGCCCGACGCGCGCCTTCACAGGCGAGCCGCTGTACCGCGCAGGCGAGGCGCCGGACGATGCCGAAGTCGCGCGCCGGCTGCGCCTGTACTGGCGGCCGTACCACGAGGCGCTGGCCACCGAGCTGGCGCGTCTGAAGGCCGTGCACGGCCACGCCGTGCTGTTCGACGCGCACAGCATCAGGTCCGAACTGCCGTGGCTGTTCGAGGGCCGGCTGCCCGACCTGAACCTCGGCACGGCGAGCGGTGCCAGCTGCAGCGACGCGCTGCGCAATGCGCTCGCCGCCGTGCTGGCGGCGCAGACGCGGTTCGCGCACGTCGTTGACGGCCGCTTCAAGGGCGGCTACATCACGCGCCAGTACGGCCGGCCGGCCGAGGGCGTGCATGCGGTGCAGCTCGAGATGTGCTGGTGCTGCTACATGGACGAGGCGCCGCCGTTCGAATTCGACGCCGCGCGCGCCGCCGCCGTGCTGCCGCTGCTGCGCCGACTCGTCGAGACCTTGCTGGCGCCGCCGCAGGCAGCCGCATGAAGCACCTGGACGAGCCGCGATCGTTCTGGGCGCCGCGTGCCTGGCTGGCCGGCGGCTGGCACGAGCACGTGCTGCTGCGGGCCGATGCGCAAGGTCGCTGGGAAGAGATCCGCGCCGGCGTGGCGCTCGCGCCGCCGGGCGCACAGGTGCTCGCCGGGCCGGTGCTGCCGGGCCTCGTCGATGCCCACAGCCACGCCTTCCAGCGTGCGATGGCGGGCCTGGCCGAGCGGCGCGAGCAGGGCGAGGACGACTTCTGGTCCTGGCGCGACCGCATGTACGGCGTCGCGCTGCGCATCACGCCCGAGCAGCTTCGCGCGGTCGCGGCGCGGCTCTACGTCGAGCTGCTGCGCGGCGGCTACACGCAGGTCTGCGAGTTCCACTACCTGCAGCATCGCCCCGACGGCACGCGCTACGACGACCCGATGGAGTTCTCGTGGGTTCTCGCCGATGCGGCCGAAGACGCCGGCGTCGGCCTCACGCTGCTGCCGGTGCTCTACGAACGCGCCGGCTTCGCGCAGCCTGCCTTGCGCGACGAACAGCGGCGCTTCGCGAGCGCGCCGCAGTCGGTGCTCGCGCTGCATCGAGCGGCCGAACGCAGCGGCCGGCGCCATGTCAACGCGGGTGTCGCGATCCATTCGCTGCGCGCAGCGGCGGGCGAATCGATCCACGCATTGCATCGCCTCGCCGAGGGCGTCAGCGGACCGATCCACATCCACGCCGCGGAGCAGACGGCGGAAGTCGCCGACTGCCTGCAGGCCACGGGCGCCCGCCCGATCGACTGGCTGGCCCGGGAGGGCCTGCTCGACGCGCGCTGGCAACTCGTGCATGCGACGCACGCGCTGCCGGAGGAGATCGACGCCGTCGCGCGCAGCGGCGCCGGTGTGGTGCTCTGCCCGAGCACCGAGGCCAATCTCGGCGACGGCCTGGCCGACCTGCCGCGCTGGCTGGCCGGAGGCGTGCCGCTGAGCCTCGGTTCGGACAGCCAGGTCACGCGCAGCTGGGTGGAAGAGCTGCGCTGGCTCGAATACGGCCAGCGGCTCGCGCTCAGGCAGCGCAACGTCGCCGCGCAGCCGGGCATGCAGCCGGCCACCGCGGCGCGGCTCTTCGATGCCGTGCTCGCGGCCAGCGCCGCCCCCGCGGGGCTGGCGCGATGGGGTCTCGTGAGCGGCGCCCGGGCCGACTTTCTCGTGCTCGACACGAGCGACGCGAGCCTGCTCGGCGTGCCAGCCTCGCACACGCTCGATGCGCTGGTGTTCGCCAGCCCGGGCGACGCGATCCGCGATGTGTACGTGGCCGGCGAGGCCGTCGTGCGCGGGCGATGCCACGCCGGGCAGCAGGCAATCGCCGAGCGCTTCGCGCAGGCGATGGCGGCTTTGTGGGACGGTGCTGCCTGAGAGGGCCTGGCTGCGCGAGGCTTCAGGACAAACCCATGAATGAACATTCTGCGAGTCGCACGGCACTGGTGACGGCACTGATGCGAGCGCGCCATACGCGCCTCGACCCCTGCCCCCTCATCGAGGATTCCTTGGGCGACACCCTGGTGCCCGACGTGGTTCGTGCGAGGCTGCGCGAGTTGGCCCTGGCCGCAATGGACGAGACCACGCGCGCGAAGGCGCTGGCGGTGCCCGAGGCGGTTGTCGACGATTACCTGCGGAATGTTCCGGCGTACGCGAACGTCATCCTGCGTTCACGCTACACGGAAGACGCCTTGAGACTCGCCGTATCGAAAGGGCTGGACCAGTACGTCCTGATCGGGGCCGGTTTCGACAGCTTCTCGTTGCGTCGTCCGCCCTTTGCGCGAGGGGTCGACGTCTACGAGGTCGACCATCCCGCGACCCAGGCCCTGAAGCTGGACCGCCTGGCGGCATGCGGCGTGTCGATCCCGGCGTCGACGCATTTCATCGCGGCCGACCTCGGGAAGGAGAGCCTCGGCGCGGCCCTGTCGCGCTCGCCGTTCCGTGCAGATCAACCGGCATTCCTTTCCTGGCTCGGCGTGACGATGTACCTCGCCCGCGAAGCCAATGCGGCGTCGCTGCGCTCGATCGCCGAATGCGCAGCCGCAGACAGCGAACTCGTGTTCAGCTATCTCGACGAGGCCGTGCTGATGTCGGCCACCCCGTCCGGTGGCTTTCGCAAGCTCCAGGCGTCGGTAGCTTCCGTGGGCGAACCCTTTCTGTCGGGTTTCGATCCAGCCGCGCTCGGAGACGAACTTCGCCAGGTCGGCCTGACGCTGATCGAGGACGTGAACGGGGAGGAATTGGTGGAGCGCTACGACAGCGCCGGCACGAATGGCCTGCGCTGCGCGTCCACATCCCACATTGCCTGGGCACGCGTCGCATCCTGATCGAGGCGCTGCAACCGACTTCAGCCTCCCGCCTTCAGTTGCATCGCCGCCAGCGTGTAACCGCCTGCCGCACCGTCGATGAAGTGCACGTGGTCGCTGTGCGAAGGCAGCGGCGCGATGCAGGTCATCAGCGCCGCTTCCTCGCGGTGCAGACCGTAGCGCGCGGTGCCCTCGTCGCGCGCCTGCCGGAGCAGTGCCTCGATGCGCTCCGACTGCGCGACGGTGCAGTCGATGGTCATCCGCAGGCCGTCGTCGTAGCCCCTGAAATCTGCGTTCGCGACCATCTCGCGGCGATACCTTTCGGGCTCGAAGCCGCCCAGCTTCATCCCGGTCCAGAAGAGCGTTGCGGCGAACAGGGTCTCGGCAGCCAGGCGGGCCTTGCGCAGCCAGGCCCACTCGCCGGGCCGCCGCCGTACGATCGCCAGCAGCGCCAACCCCGATGGCGGCCAGCGAAGCGGCGGGCCGCCCTCGGGCAGCGGGCAGCGCGTCTGGCGCCTGTCGGCGAGCAGTGCGTTGAGACGGGCGACCAGCGCGATGAACCGCGGGTCGTCGAAGCTGCGCTCGGGCGTGACCATGAGGGTCAGGATCACGCCCAGCGCGCTCGGGACTTGTTCCCAACTGCACGACAGCCCCGTCAGGTCCGGCCGCGCCCCCTCGGGCGCCAGCGGAATCGGGAACTGCCCGAGCTTGATCTGGCGTTCGGCCCAGCGGATGCCGCCGCCGGCGAACATTGCGTAGCGCACATGCGGCGAGGCCGCGTAGCGAGCGACGCAGACCTCGAGTCCGGCTTCGCGGATGGCCTCGATGCTCGCCATGCCGACGCGCATCGGCAGTTCGAGGTCCTGCGTCGACCACAGCGCCACGGCCGCGAGCGCCTCGCTGGCCTTGGCGGCGAGTCCGGGCGGCACGGCAAAGCTCGCCCCGTCGCCGCCGAAGACGTAGGGGATTTCTTCGCCCATGAGCGCGTTCGTCACCGCGGCGATGACGGCGGCGCCGGCAATGTTGACGGCCTTGCCGCGACCGTCGGCCTTGGCCCGGGTCGAACTGACGACGTCGGCATTGCCGACCCTCCATCCCGCCGGCAGCGGCTTGTACAGAGCCGGGTCCGCGACCTTGTCGAAGTCGTCGAACACCGGGACCGAGGCGTAGAACGAATCGGCGACGTCGGGCGCCGTTCGGGTCACGGATGAGGTCGCCATCGTGGACGTCAGTTCGTGCCGAAGCCGCCGCCCGCGAGGCCGCGCCGCAGCGCGTCGCTGGCGCGCAGCGCGCCGACCGCGATCCCGTTCCAGTTGCGCAGCGTGCACTCGCTGAAGCCGCGCATGAAACCGGTGTCGTCGGCTGCCAGGGGCAAGCAGGCTTCGATCACCGCCGCAACCGTCACCTCGCTCGCGCGCGCGTTGTTGCCGTCGTCCATCTTGATCGCGACGCCCAGACCGCGCTCGGGCAGCGCAGCGCAGTACATGCCCTCGGCACCGACTTTCATGAAGACGCGCTCGCCGAGCCGTTCCATCACGCGCGTGTCCATGCGGCCGCTGCCCGCCACCATGAACGGCGCGCGTGCGACGGCCCGGCGGAGCCGCAGCGCCGCGCGCGCATGGTCCGGCGACAGTCCGCTGCCGGTGCCGACCCGCGCAAAGGCGAGCGCGAGCCGGCGCAGCGGGATCGCGAAGGTCGGTATCGAGCAGCCGTCGATGCCGCGTGGCGCGCTGCGCAGGTCGGCGCCGGTCGCGGCTTCGAGGGCGGCGCTGACTTCGCGCATCACCGGATGGTCCGGCTGCACGTAGCCCTTCACGTACTGGCGCAGGTTCACGCCGGGGCCGGCCAGCGCGCAGGCCAGGCAGAGGAAGCCGGCGTGCTTGCCCGAGCAGTTGTTGTGCAGCGCCGAAGGCTGCGCGCCGTGCTCTGCGAGTTCGCGCGATGCGATCTCGTTGTACGGCCAGTGGGTGCCGCATTCGAGGCAGTCGCTGTCCAGCCCGGCCTTGGCGAGCATCGCCGCGGCCGTCCTCGCGTGCAGCGCCTCGCCGCCGTGCGATGCGCAGGCCAGCGCCAGCTCGGTGTCGCCGAGTTGCAGCCGGTCGGCCGCGCCGCTAGCCACCAGCGGCAGCGCCTGCAACACTTTCACGGTGGAGCGTGGAAAGACGGCACGATCGATGTCGCCGATCGCGGCAAGCACGCCGCCGTCGGCGTCGACAACGGCCACCGCGCCGCAGTGCTGCGACTCGAGATGGCCGCCGCGCAGCACTTCCACAAGAATCGGGTTCATTGGACATCCGTTGGTGTGCCGATGAGCCGAACTGTAGGCCAGGTGGCCGCAAGGGAGGGCGCTTCGCGCCTCGCCTCGTGCCCGCTGCCGCGCCGCATAGCCTGCCGACTCCCTACTTCAATTCGATCTCGATGAAGCGGAATTCATGGTCGTTGACGTTGACGACGTTGTGTGCGACGCCGGCTGGCCGCGAATACGAGACGCCTTCCCGGAGTTGGACGTCACGCACCCCGGTCGGCTCCTCGAGACGCAGTGTTCCAGTGGTCAGAGGTACCACGACGTAGTCGAAGGCGTGCACATGGTGGCCGGTGTCCGCGCCGGGCGCGAACCGCCACTCCGTGACGATGACACGATCGTTGTCGACCTGGACGGAGGATGTTGCGTTCATGACTTTGATGGACCTTCAGTTGATGCGGTAATTCCGCTGCACGAGGTTCTTGACGGTGGCCGTCTTGGCGTCCTCCATGCCGAGCCGGCGAGGCAAGAACCCAAGACCGGTAGAGGTATGCGGGGATTTCATCGCCAGGCACCTGGCCTGTGCCGACTGCCGGGCTCGACGGGTGACCCGCTTTGCCGCGCTGGCCACTGTCTGTCGGCCCTAGCGTCCTTGACTGATGAGTTGGTGGCGCAGGCTGTCCGCCACGACGGCGAGGATCAGCAGCATGCCGAGCACCACCATTTGCATGTATGAGCCGACGTTGGTGAGGTTCATGCCGTTCTGCACAAGCCCGATGAAGATGGCTCCGAGCACCACGCTCTCGACCCGCGCAATGCCTCCCCGCAGGCTGACCCCGGCGATGACGCAGGCGGCGATCGACTCCAGAGCGATGGTCCCGCCGAGGTTTGCTTCGCCACTGTTCACGCGCGCCGTGAGCAGTAGCCCGCTCACCGCTGCCAGCAAGGAGCACAGCACGTACGCCAACAGCAGCGTGCGCCGTGTGCTGATGCCTGATAGCGCTGCCGCCTTGGCGTTGCCTCCCACGGCCAGCAAATGGGTACCGGTGGCGGTGCGCGTCATCAGCACGTACATCGCCACCACGATGACGGCTGTCACGATGACCGGAATCGGCATGCCGAGCAATGTGCCGAACCCGAACAAGTCGCCAAAGGCGCTGGGAATGCCCGAGACCGGCACGCCGCCTGTCAGGGCCAGTGCGACGCCCAAGCCGATCGACTGCACGCCCAGCGTCATGATGAACGGCGACACGCTGCCCAGCGCGATGCCCAGGCCGTTGACGAGGCCGACCGTCGAGCCGGCCGCCAGGCCAGCCCCGCATCCCAGCAGCACAGCCCAGGCGGCCGATCCACCATCCGCGCCCATCGTGCTCATCACCGACGCGGAGACGACTGACGTCAATGCCACGATGGTACCTACCGACAGGTCGAACCCGCCGGTGGCCAAGGCCAGCATCTGGCCCATCGACACGAGAATCAGGTAGACCGACTGGCGAATGAGGTTGATCAGGTTCTGGGCAGTGAGGAACTGATCCGACAACACGGAGAACACGACGACCGCTATGACAAGCAGAAAGGGCAGCACGCCGACGCGAAGAAACACCTTCAGCAGCCATGCGCGCAGCCTATGGCCGCGGGCCTGGCCGGTCTCGGGCGCCCGCTCGGGAACGTCAATGCTCATGCGGCGGCCTCGGGGGAACGTTGGAAGAAGAGCGACAACAGCGCCGCCTCGGTGATCGCCTTGCCCTGCAGTTCGCCGCCGATCTGCCCCGCGCACATCACGTAGGCCCTGTGCGACAGGTGCAGGACCTCCGGCAGATCCGATGAGATCAGCACGACAGCTGCGCCCTGTTCGCACAAGTCCCTGAGCAGGCGGTACAGCGCACTGCGTGTGCCCACGTCGACCCCAACGGTCGGTTCATCGAAGACATAAAGCGCGGCAGCTTCAGTCAGCCCCTTGGCGAACAGCACCTTCTGCTGGTTGCCGCCCGATAGCAGGCCGACCGCCTTGCCCGCGTTCTGAGGTGTCAACTCCACGCGTGCGCTTGCGTCACGCGTGGCGCGCTCGCGCTCGTCATTGTTCAGCAGGCCAAAGCGGCCGCGCAGGCGCGACTGCAGGATCGGCAGTGCGATGTTGTCGTTGGACGAGAAGCCCAGCACCAGCCCCTCGCCCTTGCGGTCCGGCGGCAGGTAGAAAAAGCCCCGGCGCAAGAGCCTCGCCGGGCTTGCGCCAGTGGTGTCCTGGCCCAGGAACGTGACCCGACCACTGGTGATCCGTTCCAGACCGTAGACGGCGCGCAGCAACTCGGACTTGCCCGAGCCCACCAGCCCGGCCAGCCCGACAACTTCGCCTCGGCGCACCGTGATGCTGGCCTGCCGGACGCCGCTGGCGGTGCTGAGCCGGTCGACCTGCAGCACCGTTTCGCCGGGTCGGGCCTGAATGTGCGGGTAGATCTGCTCCACCGCCCGCCCGGTCATCATCTCGATCAGACGATCGTGCGACATGCCGTTCGCCGACACGGTGTCGATCTTGCGCCCGTCGCGCAGCACGGTGATGCGATCGGCAATCTCATCGATTTCCTGCATGCGGTGCGAGATGTAGATGATGCCTACGCCCTGGGCCCTAAGGCGACGGACCAGTTCGAAGAGGCGAAGCGTCTCCTTGTCGGTGAGCGACGCGGTCGGCTCATCCAGGATCAGCACCGACGCCTGGGCGCGCAGACCCTTGGCAATCTCGACCATTTGCTGCTCGGCCCGCGAGAGCCGGGCCACGGTGCGGCGGCTGTCGATGTCGAACTGCAACTCCGCCAGCACTCGTTCGGCGCCGCGGGCCATCGCGGCCCGATCGAGCAAGCGGCCGCGCCGCGGTTCCTCACCCAGGAACAGATTCTCGGCCACGCTGAGGGTGGGCACGAGCGAGAGCTCCTGGAAAACCGCGCTGATGCCTTTCTGACGCGCCTCGCGCACCGAACGCAACCGCACGACGTTTCCGTTCAGCTCGATCGATCCCTCGGTTGGCGAACTTACGCCGGCCAGCAACGAGATCAGCGTGGACTTGCCGGCGCCGTTCTCGCCGAACAGCACGTGGACCTCGCCGCGGCGCAGGTCGAAGTCCACCCGGTCGAGCGCAAGCACGCCCGGGTATTGTTTGCTGAGCCCGTGGGTTCGAAGAAGCGGCATACCGGCCTGCGCGATGGGCGGGCGGCGCCCGCCCACCATCGCATCACTTGACGGAGAACACCGGCTTGAACGATGCCGGCGGCAGAATGTCGTCGAGCTTCACGGTCTTGATGTTGTTTTGGTCGACGACGAAGATCTTCGGACCGACGTGCTTGATGACGTCCTTGCCCTCCAGGAGTCGGACGGCCTGGTCGATCGCGATGCGCCCCTGAATCACCATCGAATCGGCAGGTGCGGCCAGGATGCGGCCCTGCTGGATGCCCTCGTAGACGCCCGGGGTCATGTAGAACGAAAGCAGCTGGACCTTCTTGTCCAGGTTGCGCGAACGCAGAATGCCTACCGCCGCCTCGGCCGTTACCGCCGTGCCGGCGACATAGGCGACGTCGGGGTTTGCCTGCAGGACGTCCTCGACCAGCTTGGCCTGTACCTCTTTGCCGGTGTCGCCGTACTTCGGATCGAGCACTGTGACCGCACTGCCCTTGACGGCGTCCATGAATCCCTTGTGTGCCGCCTCCACCCAGGCCGCCCCGGCCGGGCCAGGGAACCAGCCCACCTTGACTGGGGGGCTGCCGGCGGGGTGCTTCTTGGCGAGGTACTCACCGGTGGACTGGCCCATCGTGTAGAACGACACCAGCGACTTGGCCGAGATGTCCGGCGAACTGATGCCGTTGACGACATCGATCACCGGCACCTTCTTCGCCGCCACCGCCTTGATGAGGTTGTTCAGGCCGTCACCCGAGATGGCGCCGATCACCACCGCGTTGGCACCCCGCGACACGCAGTCTTCGATCTGCGAAATCTGCTTGCTGAGGTTGGTATAGCCGCCGGCCTCGACCAACTGCATCTCGACGCCGAGTCGCTTGGCCTCCTCGACCACGCCGTAGTCCACGCCCAACCAGTAGGCGTCCTTCATGTGCGGGAAGGAGACGCAGATCTGCCACTTCTTGGAGGCCTTGGCCAAGGGCGTGTAGGCGACATCGGCCTTCTTGCCGTCGGCTGCGAATGGCGGCGTGGTCGACTCCGCCTGGTACGGGAACCATTCGGCCAGGGCAGCCGTCGAGACGACGAAGCCCAACGACGCGGTCAGGACGGATACGACTGTCTTCTTGAATGTGCAGGTAGGCATGGCAACTCCGGGTATGCGATTGATGGTGGATGGACGGTGACTGGTATCAGTGGAAGGGGCGCAGGCTTGCTGCTCAGCCACTGAGCTCGGTACGCAGCTTGTTGATCCGCGCACGGTACTGCGCGCGGGCTGCCAGCGCAGCCGTCATGTCGACGGCCACGAACCGAGCCTTGTTGCCGGGTTGCATCTGGGCGATGCGATCCATGTCGGCACTGATGACTGTTCCGATCATCGCGTAGCCACCGCCAGAGACGGCGTCGCGGTGCAGGATGATCGGTTCGGTGCCGCTGGGCACCTGGATCGAGCCGTAGGGGTAGCCGGCGTCGACGATATTCGACGGATCGGAGCCCGCCCCGAACGGCTGCTTGCGATCGATGAACTTGAGCGGTCGTCCATTCTTGTAGCGATAGCCGATGCGGTCGGCATCGGGCGCCACCGCCCAGGTGTCGGAGAAGAAGCTCTCCACCGCGGAGGCTTCCAGGCGGTGGTAGTACAGCCCGGGCAGCACCCTCAGCTCCAGCTCCTTGGGCGAGGCAACGCGCAGCTCGGCGCTCGCCGCGCGCCCTTCGCGCGCCTTCGAGCCTGCTTTGCCCACGGGCAGCAGGTCGCCCGCCGACAGCTTGCGCCCCTGGAAGCCACCGAATGCGCCGAGCCCGTATGTGGATCGGCTGCCGAGCACGATCGGCACGTCGATGCCGCCTGCCACGGCGACGTAGGCGCGCGCACCGCTCTTCATGAATCCGAAGGACAGCCGGTCGCCGGCGCGCGCCGCATGGCTTGCGTGACTGTTGACGAGCGTTCCGTTGAGCTTGATGTCCAGTTGCGCGCCCGTGACGGCGAACACCGTATTGCCCCGAAACAGCAACTCGGGCGCCATCAGCGTGCACTCGAGCGCGGCGGCGCCTTCGTCGTTGCCGACCAGCAGATTGCCAAGGCGCAGCGCGTACTGATCGAGCGCGCCCGACAGCGGAATGCCCAGGTGGTAGTAGCCGGGGCGGCCCAGGTCCTGCACGGTCGTAGCCAGGCCGGGCTTGATGACTTCGATGTTCATGTCTGGCCTCCTCAGTGATACAACTGCTTCAGCAGCGTCGCGTTGTATGCCGCCGGATCGTCGAGAAACTGCTGCAGCGAGAACGACACCGGGCGGATGCGCAGGTCGAAGGTGCCGGCCTCGACGGCCGCCACGTCGCGGTCGTACTCCTCCCGGGTAACCGGCTTCCATTTGACGATGTCGCCCGGGCGGAAGAACACCATCATGTCCTTCAGGTACGGCAGCTTCTGTTCCGGATCGAAGATCGGCGCCGGCGTGATGCCGAACATCTGGTAGCCGCCGGCACCGCGCACCGAGTAGATGCAACTGAAGCAGCCACCGTGTCCGATGGTGAGCTTGGGTGTATCAGTGCGCGGCCGCAAGTACTTGGGTACCTCGATCTGCTTCGGCCGCTCGACCATCTGAAAGAGGAACGGCAGACCCGCCACGAAACCTACCATGGAGACGAACCACGGAGCGCTCGAATGCGCCTGCACGAAGGCGTCCACGCTCGGATGACCGTTGACGCGCGCGGCGTACTCGAGGTCGGTGCTGTTCGGGTCCTGATGCCGGTCGCGAAAGCGCATCAGGGTCTCATGCGTCCACGGGTCGTTGTAGAGCACCGGAATCTCCACGATGCGGGTCTGTAATTCCAGTCCGGCGCCGCCGACGCCGCCTTCGATGCCACGCAGCACCCCCATCATCTGGTCCGGCGCAATGACGTCGGGATCGAAGCGCACCAGGTAGGACGCATTGGCCGGGCAGACCTCGGTGACTCCGGGTACCCGGCGTCGTTGCAGTTCACCAGTGATCGCCATGCCCTTGAAGAAGGCGGGCAAGGACATCTCCTCGGCGATCTCGACGAAGATATGTTCGTCGCCGCCGAAGGTATATCGGGCCGAAGGCAGTGCGCTCATGGGTGGGCTCCTGTGAAGTGGATGCGGGTCACAGTGGGTTCTCTGACAGCCAGGCCTCGATGAAGCCGGTGTTGAAGCGGCCGGCGATCACGTCATCGTGCTCCACCAGACGCTGGTGCATGGCCGTTGTCGTGTGTATTCCTTCGATGTGCAGCTCCGTGAGGGCCTGCTTCAGGCGTGCCAGCGCGGCGGGGCGGGATTCGCCATGCACGATCAGCTTGCCAAGAAGCGAGTCGTAGTACGGCGGTACCTTGTAGCCGGCGAACAGCATCGTGTCGAAGCGCACGCCATGGCCGCCGGGAATGCGCAGCGTTCCGATTTGCCCGGGGCTGGGCATGAAGTTCTTGGCAGGGTTCTCGGCGTTGATGCGCACCTCGATGGCAGCGCCCCGCAGTGAAATGTCGCTCTGTCTGAGGCGCAGCGGTTCACCGAGCGCGATGCGGATCATCTCCTTCACCAGATCGATCCCGGTCACCATCTCGGTGACGGGGTGCTCAACCTGGATACGGGTGTTCATCTCGATGAAGTAGAACTCCTCCGTGTCGTCGTCGTACAGGTATTCCAGCGTGCCGGCGCCGCGGTAGGCCACCGCTCGCGCAAGCTTGAGCGCCGACTCGCACAGCGCCTGGCGGGTGGCCGGGCTGATGGCAGCAGAGGGTGCCTCCTCCCACACCTTCTGCCGCCGGCGCTGCAGCGAGCACTCGCGCTCGAAGCAGTGAACGACGTCGCGACCGTCACCCAGCACTTGAACCTCGATATGGCGAGCACGACGGATGAAGCGTTCCAGGTAGACCGCCCCGCTGCCGAAAGCCGCCTTCGCCTCGGCCTGCGCGGTGGCCATTTGCTGGTGCAACTGCGCTTCGTCGTGAGCAATGCGGATACCCCGGCCGCCGCCGCCGGCCGATGCCTTGATCATTACCGGATAACCGATGCCGCGCGCGACGGACACGGCTTCCTCGATGCTGCCCACGACACCGGCGCTGCCCGGCACCGTGGGTACGCCCGCCCGCATCGCCGCCTCCCGTGCGGCAGCCTTGTCCCCCATCGTGCGGATGGCGTCGGGCGTGGGCCCGACGAATACCATCCCGGCCGCTTCGACTGCCTCGGCAAACGCCGCGTTCTCGGAAAGGAAGCCGTAGCCTGGATGCACCGCGCCGGCACCTGAACTTCTCGCAGCGTTCATCAGCGCCTCGATGTTCAGGTAGCTCTTTGCGGCCGCGGAGGGGCCAATGTATGCCGCCGTGTTCGCCATTTGCACGGCAAGGCTGCCTGCATCCGCGTCGCTGAACACGGCCACGGTCGTCAGGCCGAGTTCATGGGCGGCCCTGATCACGCGCACCGCAATCTCGCCGCGGTTGGCCACGAGCAAAGTGTCAAATGCGCCAACCATGAGGGAGTAGCTTCAGGCAGTTTCAATGCGCAGCAGTGCCTGGCCAGGCTCCACCGGCTCCGCGTCTTCCACAAGGAAGGCAACGATCGTCCCGGAGGCGTCAGCGCAGACTTCGCTGAACTGCTTCATCACTTCGATCAAGGCAACAACATCGCCCTCCTTCACCGCGCTGCCCACCTCCTTGAACGCCTGGGCGTCGGGCGCGGGCCGCCGGTAGAAGGTGCCGGGCAGAGGAGACAGGAGATCGTGCTGGGCCATGGTGTGCTCCGTGATTGCTGACGGGTCGATTTCGCGATCTTGCGGCTGGGCGTTCAGTGACGCGCGGGCTCTTGGTTGGCCTGCAGCGCGTCTTTCAGGTTGACGACGCGCACCCCTGCTGCCGAGAGTGCACGGCGCGTCGCCTGTACCAATTCCAGTGCTCCCGGCGTATCGCTGTGGATGCAGACGGAATCGAAATCGACCTGCACCTCGCCGCCCTCCACGGTGCGCACCTTGCCATGCGTGCACGCCCGCACCACCTTCTCGGCGATCACCGCTGGGTCGAGCCGCCCGACCTGTCGCGTGAAGACGATCGAGCCGCTCTGGTCGTAGTCGCGATCGGCGTAGAACTCGCGCACGACGGGATAGCCCATCTCGCGCGCCAAGCGGTAGAGGCTCGATTGCGCCATGCAGTACAGCGGTAGCGCCGGTTCGATGATCTGGAGCGCCTCGATCAAGCCACGGGACAGGGTCTCGTCCCGCGCCACGTGCATGTACAGGGCGCCGTGGGGTTTGACGTGCTGCAGCGCGATTCCGCAAAGGCGGGTGAACTCGCGCAGCGCCCCGATCTGGTAGAGCATCTCGTTGACAAGCTCGGTGGCCGATGCATTGAGGTGACGGCGCCCGAAGCCCACCGTGTCCCGAAAGCCTGGATGCGCGCCCACGCCCACGCCGTGGCTCTTCGCACTTTCCACGGTCCGCCGCATGATGTTTGGGTCTCCAGCATGAAATCCCGTGGCGACGTTGGCCGAGCTGATCAGCGGCATCAGTTGCTCGTCTACGTCATCACCGATCTTCCATGGGCCGAAGCCCTCGCCGAGGTCGGAGTTAAGGTCAATGCAAGTCTTCACGCACACCACCTCCTGATCACGTTGAAGCGCAGCCTAGTAGAAGCCGGATCGATCTGAAAGCACTTTTTTCTAGCCAACCGATATTGCTTTTTCTGCTCGCGTCGGTAAGTGAGAAGCAACATCAGCATCGACCTAGGAGGGAAAATAGATACATACCCTGATCTCTGCTCGGGTGCTATCGTTTGTTTTTCAGATACAGCTGCCCAAGGAAAGTGAAGCCATGCTGTCGCTGCGTCAACTCAAGTACTTCGCCGCTGCCGCTGAAGCGGGGCGCGTCTCGGAGGCCGCAGTGCACCTGAACATCTCTCAATCGGCGGTAACAACGGCGATCCGTGAACTCGAGGACATGCTGGGTCAGCAGCTCTTCGATCGGACACCCCACGGCGTGGAACTGACGGATGCGGGCCGCCGCTTTCTCAGCCATGCCTATGCTGTCCTGTCCGCCGCCGACGAGGCTTTGCGCATGCCGCGAGAGGCAGCTCGCGTCTCGGGCCTGCTGAGCATCGCGGCCACCTACACGGTGCTGGGCTACTTCCTGCCGCATCACCTGCAGCGCTTCACTCAGCGCTTCCCCGAGATCGACGTCAAGGTTCAGGAACTGCAGCGAGAAGCCGTCGAAGAGGGCCTGGTCACCGGCCGCCACGACATGGGAGTGCTACTCACCGCCAACGTGACCAACAGCGAGATCACGCGCGAGACCTTCTTCGGCTCGGAGCGCCGCTTGTGGGTGTCCGCGAAACACCCACTGATCAGCCAGCCCGAGGTCACGCTCGAGCACGTGGCTGCGGAGCCCTACATCATGCTGACGGTCGACGAAGCCGCCTACAGCTCGCTGCGCTACTGGTCGCAGACGCCTTATCAACCGAAAATCCGACTGCGCACCTCGTCGGTGGAAGCCGTGCGCAGCATGGTGGCGAACGGGCTGGGCGTGGCGATCCTGTCGGACATGGTTTACCGACCGTGGTCGCTCGAGGGGCGCCGAATCGAGACGATCACTCTCAAGGAGCATGTGCCCCGCATGGACGTCGGGCTGGCCTGGAAGGCTGGTGTCGAACACAGCCCGGCCATGCAAGCGTTCCGCGGCTACTTCAAGCAACTGTATTTGGAGCCCACCGCAGGGACAGGGCGATCGCGATCGTGACACCCTGCCGCGCGACCGAGCGGCCTGCCGGTTGGTCGCCCGTGGTGAAGTGGCTCGAGTCGCCGGTCGCAGGCTTGCTGCGCGCCGGCAACGTAGCGTCGGGTAATGAACGACATCAGCGCCCTGGTCCGGAAATCACTAACAAGGCCGACCCCAGCACACCGGCGATCAGCGAGCCGCCGAGCACCCCGAGCTTGACCTGGAGTTCATACGGCGCCCCACGGCCCGCGAAGGCCAGGCCGCCGATGAACAGGCTCATCGTGAAGCCTATCCCGCACAACACGCACACGCCGAAGAACTGGCGCTCGCTGGCGCCGGTCGGCAGGCTCGCCCCCGCGAAGCGCATCAGCAGCCACGAACCACCGAACACACCGAACGCCTTGCCGAGCACGAGTCCGAGCGCGATGCCCAGGGGAATGCCCTGCAGCAGCGTTCCCATCGACACGCCCTGCAGCGAGACACCTGCATTGGCGAACGCGAACATCGGCAGCACCGCGAAAGCGACCCAGGGATGCAGCGCGTGCTCGGCGGTCTCGAGCGGCGAGCCGCCGTGCCTGTCGCGCAGCGGAATCGCCATCGCGGTGACGACGCCGGCCAGCGTCGCATGGATGCCCGATTTCAGGACGCACACCCAGACCACCAGGCCAACGATCACGTAGGGGCCGATGCTCGATACGCGGCTGCGGTTCAGCACGAACAGCACCGCGGCGCCCGCCGCCGCCGCCGCCAGCATCGCTCCCGACAGCCCCTCGGTGTAGAACAGCGCGATCACGACGATCGCCCCGAGGTCGTCGATGATCGCCACCGCTGTCAGGAAGATCTTCAGCGACGGCGGCACGCGCGAGCCGAGCAGCATCAGGATGCCCAGCGCAAATGCGATGTCCGTGGCCGTTGGAATGGCCCAGCCACGCAGTGCGACCGGGTCGGCATGGTTCATCCCGACGTAGATCAACGCCGGCAGGACCATGCCGCCGATCGCCGCCACTGCGGGCAACGAAGCCTGCTTCAGCGACGCCAGTTCACCCGCCAGGACCTCGCGCTTGACCTCGAGCCCGACGAGGAAGAAGAAAACCACCATCCACAGGTCGTTGACCCACAGCAGCCAGGGCTTGGACAACACCAGCCAGTCGTCGGCGAAGCGCAGCTCGACGCGCATCTGGATGAAGCGTTCGTAGACGGGTGCCAGCGACGAATTGCTGACGACGAGTGCGACACTCGCCGCGATGGCGAGCACCACGCCGGCTGCCGACTCCGATGCGATGAAACGCCGAATGTTGCTGATCAACTTGGCTCCCGGTTTCAGCCGACGTCGCGTCTGTCAGGTCGCGCTGACGAACGCCCGCAACTCCCCCGCCATGCGCTTCAGAGAGGGCTGGTGGATGTACATCATGTGCCCGGCCTCGAAGTAGCTGACGGCGATCTTCTTCCATTGCTCGTCGCGCAGCCCGAGGTGGTTCACCGTGTAGTCGCCGGCAGCGTAGGGCGTGCCCAGGTCGTAGTAGCCGCTCGCCACGTAGACGCGCATGTGCGCGTTCGAATGCATCGCGCGGCGCAGGCTCGCGCCGACGTTGACGTACTTGTTCTCGAAGTCCTTCCAGGTCCATTTGTCCCAGATCGGCGCGTGCACCACGTAGGGCGCGTCGCGGTCGTACATCAGCGTGTCCTTCAGCAGACGATTGATGCCGCTCGCGTAGGCGCCGAGCAGGTTGCTCATCGCGGCGTCGTCCTCGGGCTTCTCGCCCGCGTCGTCGCGGTCGAGGCCGAGGAATCGCGTATCGAGCCGCCCCACGGTCTGGCCGCGATGGCGCAGCAGTTCCTTGAAGTAGCGGAACTCCCCGAGCCGCAGGTCGCTGCGCAGCACGTACTCCGTCGTCAGCCCCGTGTAGCGCGCCACCTGGCCGGCGATGTGGTCGCGCGACTGCGCGTCCAGCCGCGAGCCCTGCAGCAACGCGGTGCTGTACTCGCCGAGCACGAACGCCTCGGCCTGGGCGATCACTTCGCGCAGCGGCTTCTTCTGCAACTCGGGCACGAGGGCCTTGTGGTACCAGGCCGTCGCGGCATAGGTGGGCAGGAAGAGCGCGTAGGGCAGCTCGTTGCCGTGGTCGAAGCTGAGCGTCTGCAGGTCGATCGCCAGCGAGACGAGCATCAGCCCGTTCAGGAAGATGTCGTGCTTCTCCTGCAGGTGCAGCGACAGGCCGGCGGCGCGCGTGGTGCCGTAGCTCTCGCCGATCAGGTACTTCGGCGAGTCCCAGCGCCCGTAGCGCGTGAGGTAGAGGCGGATGAACTCGCCCACCGCGTCGAGGTCGCGCTGGTAGTCGTGGAACTCGGCCACCTTCTCGCCCTCGGCCATGCGCGAGTGGCCGGTGCCGACAGGGTCGATGAAGACGAGATCGCTGTCGGTCAGCAGCGTGTGCTCGTTGTCGACCAGCGCATAGGGCGGTGGCGGCGCGTTGCCCATCTCGTCGGTTTCGACGCGCTGCGGGCCGAGGATGCCGAGGTGCAGCCACACGCTGCTCGAGCCCGGCCCACCGTTGAAGCTGAACGTGAGCGGGCGCGGCTTGCCGTTCTTCGCGTCGTTCAGCGTGTAGGCGATGAAGAAGAGTTCGGCGCGCGGCTTGTCGGCGCTGCGCTGGCCTTCCTTGCCGGCCTCGTCCTCGCGCAGCACCAGCGTGCCGCAGGTGGCGGTGTACTCGAGGGTGCGCTTGGCGAGCCTGAGCTTGTGCCCGGTCGTCACGAGGCGTTCCTTCAGAGGCGCCACGGGCGTGGTCGCGGGCACCGCGGCAGCGGGGGTCTCCTTGGCTTCGGACATCAGGGCTTCCCGGTAGAGTGGCCCCCGCACTGTAGCCTTTGAACGTGCCCCACTCCCCTCGCATCTTCTCTGACATCGCCGGCATCGACTTCACCAGCCGGCCGTCGCGCGCCAAGCCGATCGCGGTGGCGCTCGGTCACGTGCGGCACGGGGTGGTGAGGCTGTCGCGCATCGAACCGCATGCCGCGTTCGACACCTTCGCCGGATGGCTGCGCACGCCGGGCCCATGGCTGGCGGCGTTTGACCTGCCTTTCGGGCTGCCGCGCGAGCTGGTGACCGCGCTCGCCTGGCCTGCGCAGTGGCTGCCGCTGATGCAGCACTACGCGGCACTCGAACGGAGCGAAATCCGCGCCAGGTTCAAGGCGTTCTGCGATGCCCGCCCGGCCGGCGCCAAATTCGCGCACCGCGCCACCGACGGCCCGGCCGGCTCGTCGCCCTCGATGAAGTGGGTCAACCCGCCGGTCGCGTGGATGCTGCATGCCGGCGTGCCGCTGCTGATAGGCGCCGGGCTGCACCTGCCCGGCCTGCACGATGGCGACACCGAACGCGTCGCGCTCGAAGCCTACCCCGGCCTGCTGGCGCGCGAGCTGCTCGGCAAGCGCCCTTACAAGAGCGATGACCGCCGCAAGCAGACACCCGAGCGGCTGATCGCGCGCAAGGACCTGATCGGCGCGCTCGAGCAGGGCCGCACGCGGCTGGCGCTGCGCCTGAAGCTGAGCCACGCGCTGCGCGACGCTCTCGTCGCCGACGCCAGCGGCGATCGCCTCGATGCCGTGTTGTGCCTGATGCAGGCCGGCTGGGCCAGCCTGCAGCCGGGCTACGGAGTGCCGGCCGACGTCGACCCGCTGGAGGGGTGGATCGTCAGTGCGTGAGTCGAACTCGCACCGGCGGCTTGGGCACGGGATTCAACGAACCGGCACTGCTGCTCAGCCCCCGATCACGCCGCACGCGACCCGCGCGCCCCCGCCACCGAGCGGCGCCGGATGGTCGGCGTGGTTGTCTCCGCCGGCGTGAATCATCAGCGACCGGTTCTTGACATCTGCGAGCCTGAGGCGCGGCGCCAGCACCGGATTGCTTGCGCTGCCGTCGTCTGCAACATACAGCGCGGGCAAGTCACCGAGATGTCCGTCGCCCCAGGGCTCGCCGTGTCGCTTCGTACCCTGCGGATCCAGGTGCCCCCCGGCCGCGAGCGCTGGAACCAGCGTACCGTCCCTCTCCAGCGACGCACAGGAGGCGTTCTCGTGCACGTGGAAGCCGTGAAGGCCCGGTGGCAAGCCCTTCAGCGAGGGGTACAGGGCGAGGCCGTACGGTGTCTCGACAATCCGGATGCTCCCCAGCGGGACGCCCGGTCCCTTCGCATCGACCAGGACCATCGGTACCGAGAGCTCCGCGGCCAACGCAGGCGCGGAGACGAGAATGCAAGCCGTGAGCAGCGCAATATGTCTCATCCATCATCCTTTCGACGCAGCGGCCTTGTGAGTCTGCGCGGGTGTGGGCCGTGGGCGAATCTAGCACCGACGGGATGGCCCGTCGGTCGGGGAGGGAAAGGCCTGGAGGTTGCCGCGGCCGCGCTCGCGCTGCTGCTGGCGCTGTCCCACGGCCAGGTCGAGGCGCGCTCGCTCGCGATGGCAGGCACCGTCGTTCACGTGACCGACGGCGATACGCTGTGGCTGAAGCCCGACACGGCGGGCGAGAAGCCGCTCAAGCTGCGCCTGGCGGGCATCGATGCGCCGGAACACTGTCAGAGCGGTGGCGCACAGGCCGGCGCGGCGCTCGCGGCACGCGTGCTGCACAGGCGCGTGCAGGCCAGCATCCGCGCCACCGACGACTTCCAGCGCGCGGTCGCGACGGTGCGCCTGGACGGCGAGGACATCGGCGCCTGGATGGTGCTGCAAGGCCACGCCTGGTCGCGTGGCTATCGCCATGCGCCGGGGCCGTACGCGAGAGAGGAAGCCGAAGCTCGCGCAGCGCGACGCGGCGTGTTCGCCGACCCGCGAGCCCAGGACCCGCGCCTGTTCCGCAAGCAGCACGGCCCCTGCGAATGACCCGTGGGGGGTGAGCGCGAAAACCTCGGCTACAGTGTGCGGCACGTCACCAGGACATCCGGATCCATGAAAGCCTCGGTCTTCTGCAAGTCGTTTCTGGCAAGCTCGCTCCTTGTCGCCTGCCAGTGGGCGCAGGCCCAGGCCTTCGACGCGGTGCGCCTGTACGGCGTGCCCGAGGGCGACAGCGCCGGCATCGTCGGTGCGGTCGTGATCTCGGCGCCCGAGTACATGGGCTCCGACCAGCGCCGCATCCTCGTCCTGCCGAGCATCGATTACCAGTGGAAGAACGGCTGGTTCGCGGGCCTGACCAACGGCATCGGCTACCAGTTCCCGTCGCGGCCCGACATCCAGTACGGCGTGCGCGTGACGGCCGAGATCGGACGCCAGGAGAGCCGCTCCAGTGCGCTCGCCGGCATGGGCGACATCGAGCCGCGGGCGCAGGCGGGCGTGTTCTTCAACTACCTCCCGACGCCGGAGCTGTTCCTGACCTCGTCGCTGCGCTACGGCGCGGGCAACGACTGGAACGGGATGCAGATCGACCTCGGCGCCGGCTACGCGACGCAGTTCGCGCCGCAGTGGCGCGCGGCACTGGGCCTGGCGGCGACCTGGGTCAACGCCGACTACATGCAGGCCTTCTTCGGCGTCACGCCGCAGCAGGCGGCGACGACGGGTTATGCGGTCTACAGCCCGGGGGCCGGAATCCGCGACGTGCGTGGCAACGCGTCGCTGACATACTTCATGGACGCCCGCTGGTCCGTCACCGGAGCGCTGTCGGTGAGCTCGTTGCAGGGCAACACGCGCGACAGCCCGATCGTGCTCGACCGCACGCCGGTCACCGGGGTGCTGGCGCTGAGCTACGGGTTCTAGCGCCCCTCGGGCGCAGGGCGACCACCGAGCCTGGCTCTCACCTATCGTGAGCGCGCATTACCCACAGCGGCATCGTCGCGAACACGAGCAGCATCGCGGCGTAGGCTGCGCCCGATACCGGGTCGCGGCTGGCGAGGTAGCCTTCGACCGTCAGCCCCTGCAGCCAGAGCACGAGCGTGAACTCGGCCGAGAGCAGCATGGCCAGCGCGAGGGCGCCGGTGCCCAGGCGCGATGCCGGTGTCGGCGGGAGCGCGAAGCGGCGCACGATCCAGCGCGCGGCTAACACGATCGCGCAGAACATCAGAGGCATCTCGATCAGCTCGGCCACGCGCACCCCCAGCCGCGGAACGAGCAGCGGCACCCGGACCGAGCCGAGCGCGAAACCGGCGCCGAACACGCAGGCGAAGTAGGCCGCGCCGGCCTTCGCGATCCGCAACGCTTCGGCGCGGCGCAGCATGGTCGAATCAGCGCTTGCGGTCGAACTTGCGCCAGTAGCCGAACTCGTCGGCGTGGCATTCGATGTCGAGTTCGCCGACGCGCATCTGCATCCTCTCCTGCGCGTCGGCGATCGCCTTGTTGTAGATGCTGGGGCCGACTTCCTCGATGAAGAAGGCGAGCAGCGCGGCGGCCTGGATGTTGCCGATGCGCTCGTCCATGTTCTCGCGGAAGTAGCGCTCGATCGAGACCACCGCCTGTGTTCGTTGCTCTTTGCTCAGTTCGACGGCCATTGGCAACCTCAGCCTGATTTTGCGCTCGGCGTGAAGATGGCGTAGTTGCCGTTGGCCGTTGCCACCAGAATGTCCGCAGCAAAGAGGCGCGACTCGAGATGGGCAACGCTCCTGCCGCGGCTGACCAGTTCGGTAGTGCAGGTGACGGACCCGGCGGCGACGGGCTTGAAGTAGTTCATCGTGATCTGGATCGTCGCGCACCGCTCGCCAGGATTCAGCGTCGCGAACAGTGCCGCGCCCATGCCGGTATCGGCCAGTGCGTACAGCACGGCACCGTGCGCCACCCCGTTCGGGTTGCGGTGCCTCTCATCGATTTCGAGCATGCACCGGCTGTACCCGGCGCGCTGCGCTTCGAATCGCAGGCCGATCAGATCGGCAAAGGGGTGCTCCATCGCTGACTCCGCGAGTTGAAGAAGCATGCGCCCGAAGCCAGTGACTCTTGCTGGCGGCCGAACGGCGACGTTATCGACATGGAACCCTTCGTCGGTGTCGAGCAGGACGATCGAGCCAACCACCCGCTCGGCTGGAACAGTGCGAACCGGACGCGATCGTTGTGCTCACGGTTGAAACGGACTATGTGGTACTGGTGACAACAGGCTTGTTCACCGGCCGTGTCATCCTGGCAGGTTCAATGCTGAATCCCAAGATCGCTCGAAACTTCGAGCCCACGTTGCGCTGCACAATTCCGGCAGGGGCCTCGACGCGGGCTCCTGCGCCAGCCTCTTGCACGCTGCCGTCTGGAAACTCCGCGCACGCGGGTCCTTCGAGGATGAACGCGACCGCATCGAAGTCGTGCCAATGCAGTTCCTTTTCTTCGGAGGCCGTGATGACCATCGCGTGCCAGCCGCGACTCGCGATCTCCGCGAACGCCTGCTCCTCCGAGGTGAAGTAGCCTTCTGTCTTTGTGAATTGCATGCCCTTCACCTGTAGGTGCCGGGTTGTGGAAGGGCTCGAGGCCCGCTGAGGAATTCAACAGTAGGTCGTCTCGTCACTTGGTGAGTCGGTATCCAAGTTTGTTTGCAGGCCAACATTCGATGCGAGGCGCGCCCCGAGGGCGGAACGCCGTTCGGCCTCGCCTCGACGGTCAGGGGGCTCGGCGTTCAAAGCAAGGGCTCTTGCCGCCGGGCGCGATACGGCCCTCGAACTCGAAGCGCTGACCGTGAAGCTCGACTTGCCCACCACACAGTGCCTGTGCACGGCAGGCTGGCTCCGTCGTGCTGATTTCAATGGCCGTCGGCGTTCCCCGGATGTACACGAGGCACGGCTCGGCGTCGCGGCGGTATGGCGTGCCGGGGCCGGGGCGTACCGGAAGCACCAGAAACTCCTGTCCAAGCGCCCCCCGCACCCTGGCAACACCATCGGCCGAGCAGACTGCCGTGTTCCCAGCGAGAACCGAAAGTTCAACTTCCACGAGTTGAGTGGCCTTACGGCGAAGACCAAGGTAGCTCTGCGCCGAGCTTGGCGCGTATGACTCGGCAATCGCGACAGGCACAGACTCGTTGCGAATGTAGCAAGCATCGTCCAAGACGCCGGGCGCGGCATTGGCTCCTGCGTAGAGCGATGCGACGAGAGAAGCGACAACCACGCGCACTGAGCCCCTGAGGAATGAGTTCAGCGGCTGCCGCAAGCAGTGTGCTGGAACGAATCGTTGGGCAGCTTCTTGCTTTCGCATTCGCCTTACTCTCGGGACGGTCTTGGACGCCAATAGCTGGGCAGTTGCGCGCACCAGGGCAGGAACGTCTTGGCAGTGGCGCGCTGATGCCTTCGTCCGGCCTGCCGTTGGCGCTCCGCTTGACGGGGTTGCGCCGCACGCTTGGGCTTGCCTTTAGCTGAAGACCTGTTCAGGGTGACGGCTGCTTGAATGAGGCTCTTCAGGGCAGCTTCATCAAGCTGAGCACCTTCCGGGAAGTCGATCGCACGCCTGACGCTTCCTTCCAGACTGGAGTTGAACAGTTGGGAGGGATCCGCAAGTGAGGCGCCTTTCGCGAAGGTTAACTTCACAACCTTTTTGTATGTTTCGCCGGTGCAGATGATTCCGTCGCAGAACCAAACGGGAGTGTTCCACTTCCACTCCTCAGAGATTTCCGGATCTGCTCCTCTGATCATGCTTCTGAGTCGGGAGAGCAGTTCACCCCTCCAATCCTGAAGTTCGCCGATTCGCGCGACTATGAGTTCGGAGGGTGACTTGCCTGCATCAACCGCAGGCGTCTTCTTCGGGAAGGGCCTCCGCGCGGCTGACTGTGCCTTGGACGTTGGCATGAATTGCTGCCGAGGACTGGAGTGTGGGCGCCGTGGAGTGGCCGGTCGAGCGAGGGGTTGGGCGTCACTGGGTCCCTGCCAGCGTTGGGCCCGCTAGGCCGCGACCTCGACGTATTCGACTTGGCTGGAAGGTGCGGGAATAGCAAGACCGTCTTCGCGCATACCTTCGAGATGGAACTCGATGGCTTCGCGGATTTGGGCTTCAACCTCCGGGACGGTTGCTCCCGTAGCGATACAACCTGGAAGGTCAGGTACATAGGCGGAGAAGTTGCCTTCCGCCTGCTCAATCACGATGGCATATCGCATACGGCCTCACTACTTCAGGCCCGCTTGCTTCAGGATGCTGTTCTGCGTGCCAGGTGCGAGGTCATCGCTAGGCCTGCCAGGAACAGTGACGCGACCGGGCTTGCTTGGGTGCTTGAACTGGCGATGACTTCCACGGGTTGCTACGAAATACCAACCATCCTGCTGCAACAACCGGATGACTTCGCTCACCTTCACAGGAACAGGATAGCAGGACAGTGTTCAAAGTGGGTCAATTGCGTCAGTTCCACCGCCTGTCTAAAGCTTCAGTGCGGCGCCGAACCGGTCCAATAGCCGTTCATGCTAGTTGCCGCCGAGCAGTGCTTCTTCGAAGGTAATCGTCACCTTGCCGCGCGCGACTATGCGAGCGCCCAGGCCTGCTATCGCCAAGCCGTGTCGATCGCGCCGCGCTTTGCCGAGGCACACGCCAACCTCGGATGGCTGCTCACCGAGATAGACGCATGCGATGAAGCTGACGCGTGCTATCGGCGCGCCTTGGCTATCGATCCGTCGCAAGTGCAGATCAGTCTCAACTATGGTGCCCTCCTAGCCCGCCTGAAGCGATTCGGCGAAGCCGAGGCCATCTACTTGCGCGCTGTCGAGCTTGCCCCGCAATCCGCGCACACCTGGTCCAATTTGGGAGTGTTGTATGCCCAGATGGCCCGGTTCAAGGAGTCGGAGGCCTGCTGTCGCAGGAGCATGCTGCTGGATCCGAACTATGCCAAGGCCCGCATCAATCTGAGCTACCTGTGCCTGCGACAAGGCAGATTCGAAGAAGGCTGGGAGCACTATGAGTCGCGCTCGTGGCGATGTGCTCTGGAAACACATGTGGACTGTCCGCGCTGGGCCGGAGAGTCGCTCGAGGGTTGCTCGCTGCTAGTTGGCAACGAAGGCGGATTCGGCGACATGATTCAGTTCAGTCGCTATGCCGCCGTCCTGAAGCGCCAGGGTGCTCGTCGCATTACTCTCGTCAGTCCTCCGGCGCTACAGGCACTGTTTGCATCGCTCGACGGTGCCGACGAAGTGCTGTCTTGCGATGAACCGATCTCGTCATCGGGCTGGGACTTCTGGACACCGCTGATGAGTGCCCCGTATCACTGCGGCACACGCATGGGATCGATCCCCGCCGGGTTGCCCTACCTGCGCGCAGACAGCCGCGCAGTCGCGCGATGGCGGCCATCATTGCCGGAATAGGGCGCGCTTGTCGGACTCGTGTGGAGGGGCAACCCTAAGTTCGAGAACGACGATGAGCGTTCGATCCCGTCCATAGACCGGCTCGAGCCTTTTCGAAGTGTCCGCGGTGCAGCCTTCGTGAGCCTTCAGAAGGGACCAGGTGAAGCAGAAGCATCGCGCGCAGGCCCAGGCTCGCACTTCGTGCACCTGGGCGGCGAGGTCGAGAGCTTTGCGGATACCGCAGCCGTCCTCCAGAGCCTGGACCTCGTCATCTGTGTCGACACGGCCGTTGCGCACCTCGCGGGTGCAATGGGCAAGCCGGTCTGGGTCTTGCTCCCGCATCACATGACTGATTGGCGCTGGCTCACGGAGCGAACCGACTCCCCTTGGTATCCGGGCGTGATGCGCCTGTTCCGCCGATCGGTGCGCGCAGACTGGAGCGCGGTGATCGCCGAGGTGCGACTGGCGCTTGATCAGTTCGTGCGCGCGCGAGTCGCCTCAAGCTGACCCGCAGGGCGTGCCAGCGCCGCGTCTACGACAAGGCTTGTGTCTCGACGATGCCGGCACCTCCGCCGGACCGGTCTGCATCGCGCTTGCTCTCGTGGCCGGGTATCGCAGCATCGCGATAGGGTCCTTGCTGACGGCCTCTTAGCCGTTCTCTAAATCAGACTCACCATGCGTTAACAGCGACGCGCTTTGATGTTGATTGTGCGTCGTGCCGCATGGGAGGGGCCAGACCGTGGCCGGCACGCACACCGTCCAAGACCCCGACTTCAAACGACGACGGCACCATGGGCCAGGCAAGGGCGTCACAACTCCAGTCTTACGCGGTATGGCGACTTCCTCGGCGGCATGCGCTAGCCCCTTCCGATTTCGAGGACCCTCATGCGATTCGCCATCACCGTTTCGGACCGCTATCTGGGGGTATTCGACGCGCTGCTGAGAGGGGGCTGGGAGCCGATACGCGTGTTCACGTCGCCCACCGATGGGCGGATATCCCGGAACAGTGCATCCATCGAACGCGCGCAAGCCCAGAAGGTCGGCATCCAGCTGTCGCGCATGAGCGAGCACGACCTGCAGCACCTGGCGGACGACGGCTGCGAGGTCCTGGTCGTCGCAAGCTACGCATGGCGCATCGGCGACTGGCGGCCTTTCGTGCCGGACGCAATCAACTTTCACCCCTCGCTGCTGCCGGAGTTCCGCGGGCCCTACCCGCTGGTCAATGGCTTGCTCGCACGATGCTCGCGCTGGGGCGTGACCTGCCACAAGCTCGCCCCCGACTTCGACACCGGGGATATTCTTGCCCAGCGTGCCTTCGACGTTACGGCGCAGGAAACCCACGAAACGTTGGACCTGAAGACGCAGATCGCTGCGACGGCGCTGGCCAAGCACGTGGCAGAGGATTTCACCGCTCTTTGGGTGGGTGCAACGCCGCAGGACGGGGGTTCCACGCGCCGCTTTTCGGCGACTCGGAGCGCACGATCGACTTCGGCGACACGGTGGAGCAGATCCCCAACACGGTTCGCGCCTTCGGGCGCTTCGAATGCCTTGCCACGGTAAACGGCGCCCGCGTGTACGTCGCCCAAGCAGCCGGCTGGCAGGAGGCGCACAGCGCGATGCCGGGAACGGTCGTGCACGCCTATGGGCTCGCGACCGTGGTGGCCTGTCGCGACGGGCACATCGCAATGCTCGACTGGCACCTGTTCGGCGCGAACGCCGTTACGGGCACGACCGCGCGATAGGTCGGGCTGCTGGCGAACTGGCGCTGGACGAGCAACTCGCCCGCCATGCCGATCTTTGCTGTTGGGAGCGAGCGCTTGGAGCGTATTTCTTGAGGCCTAACCATTCATGATTCCGAGGCATCGCCCCCGAGCATGAAAGCCCCAGGTTGATGCACGATGCGAGGCGGCACACTGGGCGATTGAGGTCGTCTTA
>Ga0209048_10000675_pt1 | contig 36058 bp, 44 predicted proteins | sample FrelakmetCRP12CR_FD_187146 | JGI IMG/M metagenome (GOLD analysis project Ga0209048, IMG submission 187146) | Freshwater lake sediment microbial communities from the University of Notre Dame, USA, for methane emissions studies - CRP12 CR (SPAdes)... | ecosystem: Environmental > Aquatic >...
CCCGAGATCGATTACGACAAGGTCGACCGTCTCCGCGGGCTGGAGATCAGCATCGTGACGACGGCGAAGACCGACGAGGAGTCCCGGAAACTTCTGGAGCTCCTCGGCATGCCCTTCGCCGGCTAGCGCGGGGAGGAGGACCATGGCCAAGAAGTCTCTGATCGCCAAGGCGAAGCGAACGCCCAAGCACAAGGTGCAGGCCTACCACCGGTGCACGCTGTGTGGTCGGCCCCGTGCCTACATGCGCCGGTTTGCGCTCTGCCGCATCTGCTTCCGGGAGCGCGCCCTCGCGGGCGAGGTCCCGGGCGTGACGAAGTCGAGCTGGTGAGCCGACGATGAACGTCTCCGATCCGATCGCTGACATGCTCACGCGCATCCGCAACGCGTCGCGCGCGCACCACCTCGAGGTGGTCGTGCCAGCGTCCCGGGTGAAGCGCGAGATCGCGCGCATCCTCGTCGAGGAGGGCTTCATCGCCTCCTCCAGCGAGAGCCGGGACGGGATGCACCCCGTCATCACGCTCCACCTCAAGTACGTCGACGGCAAGGCATCGGTCGTGTCCGGGCTGAAGCGAATCAGCAAGCCCGGGCTCCGCGTCTACGCCCGCAAGACGGACATCCCCCGGGTCCTGGGCGGCCTGGGCATCGTCATCGTCAGCACCAGCCAGGGGATCATGACCGGCGCGCAGGCCCGCAAGGCCCAGCTCGGCGGCGAAGTCCTCGCGTACGTCTGGTAAGGGGGACGGCGATGTCGCGTATCGGCCGTCAGCCGATCCTCCTGCCCGCCGGCGTCGAGGTCGCTCTCGATGGCCCGGTCATCACCGTGACGGGCCCGAAGGGGACCCTTACCCGCTCCCTCCCGGCCGCCATGACCGTGGAGACCGGGGTGGGGAGCCTCCTGGTGACCCGCCCGTCGGACCTCAAGCAGCACAAGCAGCTCCACGGGCTGACCCGGACGCTCATCGCCAACATGGTGGAGGGCGTCACGAACGGCTACCGGAAGAGCCTCGAGATCACCGGCGTCGGGTACCGCGCCCAGAAGGTCGGTGACAAGCTGCAGCTCAACCTCGGGTACAGCCATCCCGTCGAGATCGTCCCGCCGGACGGCATCAGCTTCGAGGTCGAGAGCCCGATCAAGCTGGCCGTCCTTGGCATCAACAAGGAGCTCGTCGGCCAGGTTGCCGCCCGCGTCCGGGCCACCCGGAAGCCGGAGCCATACAAGGGCAAAGGCGTCCGCTACTCGGGCGAGGTGATCCGCCGCAAGGCCGGCAAGGCCGGCAAGATCGGCGGAAAGAAGTAACGGAAGGACGACCACGATGACGAAGGCCGCCTCGCGCGGCGCCGCCCGGCAGAAACGGCACGAGCGGATTCGCCTCCGACTGGAGGGGACGTCCGCGCGGCCGCGCCTTGCGGTCTTCCGCAGCCTCAACCACATCTATGCACAGGTGATCGACGATTCCGCCGGTCGCACCCTCGCCGCCGCGTCCTCCCTCGAGCCGGAGCTCAAGGGTGGGAAGCAGACGAAGGTCGACGAAGCGAAAGTGGTCGGACGCCTGGTCGCCGAGCGGGCCCGCACCGCCGGGGTCGCGCAGGTTGTCTTCGACCGAGCCGGGTATCGCTACCACGGCCGGGTCAAGACGCTCGCCGACGCCGCGCGGGAAGCCGGTCTCGACTTCTAGGAGGAGAAGACCGCCAGTGGCCAGGATCGATCCCGCCAAGCTCACGCTCGAAGAGCGTGTCGTTCAGATCAACCGTGTCGCCAAGGTCGTCAAGGGCGGCCGGCGCTTCAGCTTCTCCGCGGTCGTCATCGTGGGTGACGGTCAGGGCCACGTCGGCGCCGGGCTCGGCAAGGCCGGCGAGGTGCCCGAGGCGATCCGCAAGGGAGTCGAGGACGCGAAGAAGAACCTCATCCGGATCCCGACCGTGGGGACCACCATCCCGCACGAGGTGCACGCCGAGTTCGCCGCCGCCAGGGTGCTGCTCAAGCCCGCTTCGCAGGGGACGGGCGTCATCGCCGGCGGCTCCGTCCGCGCGGTGGTGGAGGCCGCCGGCATCCGCGACATCCTCTCGAAGGTCCACGGCTCCACGAACCCGGTGAACGTCGTTCGCGCCACCATCGAGGCCCTGCGCGGCCTCTCGTCCGCGGACGAGATCTCCGCGCGTCGGGGCGTGCCCGTCCGGCTCTTCGTTGCCGGCCAGCCAGCTGCGGAGGCCGCAGATGGCCGGTAGGCTCCGGGTGACCCAGGTCAAGAGCACGATCAGCCACATCGCCCGCAATCGCGGGACGATCAAAGCGCTCGGGCTCCACCGGATCGGCGACACCGCCGTCGTGCCCGACAACGAGGCGACCCGCGGGATGGTCCGCGCGGTCCGCTTCCTCGTCGAGGTGGAGGAGCTCCCCGAGACCGCGGCGGAGGAGACCCGATGAAGCTTCACGATCTGCGGCCCCCCGATGGCGCGCACACCGCGAAGACCCGCGTCGGGCGCGGCATCGCCGCCGGCAAGGGCAAGACCGCCGGCCGCGGCACGAAGGGGCAGAAGTCCCGCGCGGGCAGCTCCATCCCGGCCTGGTTCGAGGGCGGCCAGACCCCGATCCACATCCGGATCCCGAAGCTGCGCGGCTTCCGCAACATCAACCGGATCGAGTACGAGGTCGTCAACGTGGGCGCCATCAGCGCCGCGATCGAGCTCGGCCGCCTGCCGGAGGGCGATCTGCCCGGTGCTCCGGAACGGGCCACGCCCGCTCCGGTCAGCGTGAACCAGGAGCTGCTCCGCATGGCCGGCCTCGTGCGCAGCCTCGACAAGCCGCTCAAGATCCTCGGCAGCGGTGACGTGAGCCGGCCGCTGTTCGTGGTCGCCGATGCCTTCACCAGGAGCGCCCGCGAGAAGATCGAGGGCGCCGGCGGGACGGTCCAGGTGATCGAGATCCCGACGTCCCTGCTCGCCGCCATCGGCGTCGAGCCCGCGGCCGGCGCGGACTGACGCGGCCCCGCCGTGTTCGACTCCCTCCTCAACGCGTTTCGGGCGCCGGATATCCGGCGCCGGATCCTCTTCGTGCTGGGCGTCCTGATCGTCTTCCGGGCGCTCGCCCACGTTCCCGTCCCCGGCGCGGACCCGACGAAGCTCGCCCAGTTCTTCAAGGACAACGCGCTCTTCGGCCTGCTGGACTTGTTCTCGGGGGGCGGTCTCTCGCGGTTCTCCGTCGTTGGGCTGGGCGTGAACCCGTACATCAACGCGTCGATCATCATGCAGCTGATGACCGGCGTCGTGCCCGCCCTCACCGCGCTCCAGCGTGAGGGCGAGTACGGGCGGAACAAGATCAACCAGTACACGCGCTACCTCTCCGTCCCGCTCGCGATCCTCCAGAGCTACGGCTTCCTGGCCGTCCTGAACCGGGCGGGCGTGCTCAACACGAGCTTCGACCTGGCCTCGTTCGAGACGCTGACCCAGATCGTCACCCTGACGGCGGGCTCGATCCTCCTCATGTGGCTGGGCGAGCTCATCACGGAGAAGGGAATCGGCAACGGGATCAGCTTCATCATCTTCGCCGGCATCGTGGGGCGCGCGCCCCAGGCAATCGGGACGTTCCTCGACTCGCCCAACATCGCGGCCCTCGCGCTCTTCGCCGTCTTCGGCGTGGCCGCAATCGCGGCGATCGTCTTCATCACCGAGGGCCAGCGGCGGATCCCGATCCAGTACGCGAGCCGCGTCCGGGGTCGGCGGATGTACCAGGGAGGCACCACCTTCCTGCCGCTCCGGGTCAACCAGGCAGGCGTCATCCCGATCATCTTCGCCGTGAGCATCCTGCTCTTCCCGAGCCAGATCGCCGGCTATTTCGCCCAGAGCCAGGTGGCGCTGATCAAGGACATCGCGACGTTCTTCGTCAACACGTTCGGACCCTCGAACCTGCTCGTCTACGGGTCGCTCTACTTCCTCCTGACCGTTGGCTTCACGTACTTCTACACCGCATTCACGTTCAAACCGGGCGAGACCGCGGAGCAGCTCAGGAAGAACGGCGGCTTCATCCCCGGCATTCGTCCGGGGCGGCCGACGCAGGACTACCTTGCCCGCGTGGTCAACCGGATCACCGTCGCCGGGGCGCTCTTCCTGGGCATCGTTGCGGTCTCGCCGTACCTGTTCCAGGCCTTCATCCCCGGCCTCGCCGGCCTCTCCCTGGGTGGCACCAGCATCCTCATCGCCGTGTCCGTCGTCGTCGAGACGATGAAACAGCTGGAGGCCCAACTCATGATGCGGAACTACGAGGGGTTCATCCGGTGAGCGCGGGCCGGGTCGCCGCACGAGAGCCGCGATGAGGGTTCTCGTGCTGCTGGGCGCCCCGGGCGCCGGGAAGGGCACGCAGGCCCACGTCCTGGCGCGCCACTTCGGGCTGCCCAGGGTCGCGACGGGCGATCTCTTCCGGGCCGCTGCCCGGGACGGCACCCCGCTCGGGCTCGCGGCCCGTGGGTACATGGAGCGCGGCGAGCTGGTCCCCGACGAGATCACGGTCGGCATGCTGCTCGAGCGGCTGGATGCCCCCGACGCCGAGCGCGGGGCCATCCTCGACGGGTTCCCCCGGACCCGTGCGCAGGCGGAGGCCCTGGACCGCGCACTCGCCGATCGCGGGACCGCCGTCGACGCGGCGCTTCTCGTGGACGTCCCCACGGGAGAGCTGCTTCGACGCCTCACCGGGCGCTGGCTGTGCAGCTCGGCGGGCCACACGTATCACGACACGGCCTACCCGCCCCGCGTCGCCGGGATCTGCGACATCGACGGCTCCGCGCTGATCCAGCGCGACGACGACCGGCCGGAGATCGTCCGGGCCCGGCTCGAGCAGCAGCTTGGCGCCCTTGCGGATGTCGTCGACCACTACCGAACCGCCGGCATCCTCCAGGCGGTGGACGGCCGTCGGCCGATCGCCGCCGTCACGAACGACCTCCTGGACGCGCTCGAGCCCATCCCATACTGGCGTACGAGCCCATGATCACGCGACGGTCCGCCGCCGAGATCGCCACCATGCGCAGGGCGGGACGCGTGGTCGCGGAGGTCCTCGGCCTTGTCGAGGGGGAGCTCCGACCCGGCGTGTCCACGGCCCACCTGGACCGTATCGCGGAGGAGCACATCCGGAAGGCCGGCGGGACGCCGTCGTTCAAGGGCTACTACGGCTTTCCGTCGTCGCTCTGCATCTCGATCGACCGCGAGGTGGTCCACGGGATCCCCGGCGACCGGACCATCGCTGACGGCCAGGTGGTCTCCATCGATGCGGGGGCGATCATCGATGGCTACCACGGCGACGCGGCCCGGACCTTCATCGTCGGCGAGGTGCCGCCCGAGGTCCGCGACCTGGTCGCCACGACCCGGCTGGCGCTGGAGGCGGGCATCGCGGCCGCCATCCCCGGCAACCGGATCTGGGACATCTCCGCCGCGGTGGAGGACGTCGCCCTGCCGCGGGGCTACGGCGTGGTCCGACCCTACGTCGGGCACGGGATCGGTACTGCCATGCACGAGGAGCCGCAGGTCCCGAACTACCGCACGAAAGCGAGGGGGATCGAGCTGGCGCCGGGCATCTGCCTGGCGATCGAGCCGATGTTCACCCTTGGCAGTGCCGACGTCGAGACGCTCGCCGACGGCTGGACGGTTGTCACCCACGACGGTTCGGTCGCGGCCCACTTCGAGGATTCGATCGCCGTCACCGAGAACGGCCCGGAGGTCCTCACCAGGCTATAGGCGGCCCGCGCCGGCGCTTGCCGGAATGGGCCGAAGTTGATACGCTACGCGTTCGTGTGTCGGCTCCGGCCGGCACGACGACCGTCAGCAGGAACACCAGGGAGCACGTTGGGCAAGAAGGACGCGATCGAAGTCGAGGGAACTGTCCTCGAGCCACTGCCGAACACGATGTTCGCTGTCGAGCTGGAGAACGGCCACCGCGTTCTTGCCCACATCAGCGGGAAGCTCCGGATGAACTTCATCCGGATCCTGCCGGGCGACCGGGTTCGCGTCGAGTTGTCCCCGTACGACCTCACCCGGGGTCGGATCACGTATCGGCTGAAGTAGCCGGCACCGAAGAGCGAAGGAAGTCCGTTGAAAGTCCGAGCCTCCGTGAAGGCCCGTTGCGACAACTGCAAGGTGATCCGCCGCCACGGGACCGTGATGGTCATTTGCGCCAACCCAAAGCACAAGCAGCGGCAGGGCTGATCCAATGGCACGGATTGCCAGCGTCGACATCCCGCGCGAGAAGCGCGTGGAAATCGCCCTGACCTACATCTTCGGGATCGGGCTGCCAACCAGCCAGAAGATCCTCCAACAGACGAACGTCAACCCTGACACCCGGGTCCGGGACCTCACGGAGGACCAGGTCACCCGGTTGCGCGAGCTGATCGATCGGCGGTTCAAGGTCGAGGGCGACCTCCGTCGCGAAGTGGCGCTGAACATAAAGCGCCTCATCGAGATCGGCTCCTACCGCGGCCTCCGCCATCGGCGGAACCTCCCGGTCCGGGGCCAGCGTACGAAGACCAACGCTCGCCAGCGTCGCGGACCGAAGAAGACGGTCGGCGCCCGGCGCAAGAAGTAAAGAGGGACGAGCCGGACGTATGGCCGATCGCAAGCGCGCACCCAAGCAGCGCCGGCGGGAGCGTAAGAACGTGCCCGTTGGGCACGTGCACATCCAGGCGACCTTCAACAACACGATCGTCACGATCACGGACCTCAGCGGGGCCGTGATCAGTTGGGGATCGGCCGGGGTCGTCGGGTTCAAGGGCTCCCGGAAGAGCACGCCGTACGCCGCCGCGCTGTCCGCCGACTCCGCCGCCAAGAAGGCGATGGAGCACGGGATGCGCCAGGTCGAGGTCTACGTGAAGGGTCCCGGCGCGGGCCGGGAGCAGGCGATTCGCTCGCTCCAGACTGCCGGGCTCGAAGTGACCGCGATCACCGACGTGACGCCTGTCCCGCACAACGGCTGCCGCCCGCCCAAGCGGCGCCGCGTGTAGCCGGGAGAAGCATCATGGCCCGATACACTGGTCCGGTCTGCCGGCTCTGTCGCCGCGAGGGCGCAAAGCTCTTCCTGAAGGGCTCGCGCTGCTACACCAAGAAGTGCTCCTTCGAGCGGCGTCCGACGCCGCCAGGCCAGCACGGAATCCGTCGCCGCAAGGTCGGCGACTACGGCCTCCAGCTTCGCGAGAAGCAGAAGGTTCGCCGCATCTACCGCGTCCTGGAGCGCCAGTTCCACAACTACTTCGAGGAGGCTGAGTCCCGTCCTGGCGTGACCGGCGAGAACCTCCTCCGGATCCTCGAGCTCCGGCTCGACAACGTCGTCTTCCGGCTTGGCATCGCGGCATCGCGCGACCACGCCCGCCAGCTCGTGACCCACGGCCATTTCGCCGTCAACGGCCGCCCAACCAACGTCCCGTCGTTCCACTGCAAGCCCGGGGATCGGGTCGAGGTGCGGGCCTCGCGGCGCGAGCGAGAGCCGTTCAAGGTGGTCAGCGACGCCCTTCGGTCGGGGCAGGTCCCCGAGTGGCTGACTCTCGACCCGGCCACCTTCACGGGCACGATCGTCGCTGCCCCGCGCCGCGACCAGATGCCGCTCGAGCTCAACGAGCAGCTCGTGGTCGAGTACTACTCGAGGTAGCCCCGCCCCCATGATCGAACTAGATGCCACGACCCAGATCGAGCCCGTCTCCGAGCAGGGCTCGTACGCGAAGTACGAGGCCAGCCCGCTTCCCGCGGGCTATGGGGTAACCCTCGGGAACGCGCTTCGGCGCGTCCTGCTCTCCTCCCTGGAGGGGGCCGCCGTCACCTCCATCCAGATCCGCGACGTCTTCCACGAGTTCACGACGATCCCGGGTGTCAAGGAGGACGTGACCCAGATTGTGCTGAACGTCAAGAAGCTTCGCTTGCGCAGCTTCGCCGCCCACCCGGTCCAGCTCAAGCTGGTCAAGTCAGGGGCCGGACGCGTGACCGCGGCAGATATCGTCGAATCGGCCGACGTCGAGGTGATCAACCCCGACCTCGCGCTCATGACGCTCGACAGCGATGACGTGACGATCGAGGTGGACTTCACCGTCGAGCGCGGCGTCGGCTACCTCGCGGCGGAACGCCCGGAGGGCCTGCCGATCGGCGTCATCCCCGTGGACGCGATCTTCACGCCCGTCCGGAAGGTCAACTTCACGGTCGAGAACACCCGCGTCGGCCAGATGACCAACTACGACAAGCTCACCCTGGAGATCGAGACCGACGGGACCATCAGCCCGGAGGACGCGCTCGCCAAGTCGGCCGACATCCTTGTCCGGCAGTTTGCCCTCTTCGCGAACGTCGGCACCGCTGCGATCGCCGCGAGTCCCGCCGGTGGCGTGCCACAGATCCCGGCGAACATGCTCGAGATGCCGATCGAGGAGCTCGACCTCCCGATGCGGGCGTACAACTCGCTGAAGCGCAACAACATCGTCAAGGTGGGCCAGCTCCTGCAGCTCACCGACGATGACCTGCTTCGGATGCGCAACTTCGGCAAGAAGTCGCTCGACGAGATGAAGGAGCGACTCCGGATGCGGGGCTTCCTCGTCCCCGAGACGGATCCAGCCGAGCTTGACGGGGTCGACGAGGACGGCGACGAGCCGTTCGTCGACGAGTCCGAGGAGGTCTGAGCAATGCGCCACCAGATCGGCGGCCGGAAGCTCGGCCGCATGCAGGGCCCGCGGCTCGCGCTCTACCGGAACCTGATCGTCTCGGTCCTCCGCTACGAAAAGGTGATGACCACCGAGGCGAAGGCCAAGGAGATCCGCCCCCAGGTGGAGCGGATGATCACGCTCGCCAAGCGGGGTGACCTCGCGGCCCGACGAACCGTGGTGGCCGAGCTCCCGCGCGAGCCCCTCGTCATCAAGAAGCTCTTCGATGAGATCGCCCCGAAATACGCCGAGCGGACCTCCGGGTACACCCGGATCACCCATCTCGGGAACCGAAATGGTGACAGGGCCCCGATCGTCCAGATCGAGCTCCTCTGACCTGTTCCCAGGCGCCCGAGAGGGTGCCCTCGTGCGGATGCGCGCACGGGTCGAATATGACGGCACGGACTTCGCCGGGTTCCAGCTTCAGCTGCGGGCGCGGACGGTCCAGGGAGAACTCGAAGCCGCGCTCGGCACCCTCTCCGGCGGTCGCCGGGTCCGGGTCGACGCGGCGGGACGCACCGACGCCGGGGTGCACGCAGCGGGCCAGGTGATCGCATTCAGCTGGCCCGGGCGGCTCTCGGTGACGGGGCTCGGCAGGGCGCTCGACGCGCTGCTGCCGGCGGATGTCGCGGTTCGCGGCCTCCGCCGGGCCCCGATCGGGTTTCGCCCTCGCTACGCGGCGCGGTACCGGGACTACCGCTACACCGTCTGGAACGGGCCGCGAAGCCCGCTCCGCGAGCGTTTTGCGCTCGGGGTGCGGGTCCCGCTCGACACCGCTGCGATGGCGCGGGCCGGGTCGGCCCTGGTGGGCCGGCACGACTTCTCGCCATTCGGGGCGGTGGATCGCCAGCCGGTTCGAACCCTTCACTGGGTCCGGGTACGGCGGGAAGGCCGCCTCGTCACGGTGGACGTTCGCGGGGATGCCTTCCTGCGGCACATGGTGCGGCGGATCGTCGCGGCGCTCCTGCTGGTGGGCCGCGGGGAGGTCGAGGTATCGGCGGTGGCCGAGGCGCTCGCGTCGCGGCGGCCGGCCTTCAACGGGGCAGTCGCCCCGGCGAAGGGGCTCTGCCTGCGGCGGGTTGTCATGGGACGGGTCGCCAGGGAGATGAACGGAGACACATGACCGCGAAGACGTACACGCTCCGGGAGGCGGAGATCGAGCGACGCTGGTTCGTCGTCGACGCGACGGACGAGACGCTCGGCCGGCTCGCGTCGCGGATCGCCCGCATCCTCGTGGGCAAGCACAAGCCGACGTACAGCCCCAACCTCGACGGCGGCGATCACGTGATCGTGCTCAATGCCGGCAAGGTCGCCGTCAGCCGCGACAAGCTGCATGCCAAGGTCTACGCCCGGCACAGCGGCTACCCGATGGGGTACAAGGAGGAGACGCTCGGGCACCTGATGGGACGTCGTCCCGAGGAGGCCGTCCGTCGCGCGGTGAAGGGGATGGTTCCCCACACGCGGCTCGGTGCGCAACAGCTCCGCAAGCTCAAGATCTACGCCGGCCCGGATCACCCCCACCAGGCGCAGCGGCCGGAACCGCTGGCCTGACGAGGAGCACGCCCAGATGACTACCCCGTACTTCTTTCATGGGACCGGCCGCCGGAAGACCGCCGTCGCACGTGTCCGCCTCATCCCCGGCGAGGGCGAGATCGTTGTCAACGGCCGGTCGCCGCTGCAGCACTTCGGCAACGCCGTTCCGGAGGGCGAGCTGCGCCTGCCGTTCCGCGTGACCGGCACCGAGGGTCGATTCAACGCGCTGATCAAGGTCGAGGGTGGAGGCGTGACCGGCCAGGCCGGCGCGATCCGCCACGGGATCGCCCGGGCCCTCCTGATGGTGGACCCGGATGGCAACCGCGTGCCGCTCCGGCAGGCCGGCCTCCTGACGCGTGACCCGCGGATGAAGGAGCGCAAGAAGTACGGTCTGAAGCGGGCCCGCAAGGCGCCGCAGTACACGAAGCGCTGAGTCGACGGGCGTCCCGCCGGGCGCCCGCACCACCCCAGGCAGGTCCGCGAGCGATGAGCGACGCTCTCTTCGACCGCTACCGGGAGGCCCTCCGGGCCGGCCACGTGGCGGCCCTGCGCGGCCGGTTCGAGGATGCCGCTGCTTCGTATCGCGAGGCTGCCGTGCTCGCGAGCGATCGCCCCGCGCCGCGCTCGGCGCTTGGCTCCGTGGAGCTCCGGATGGGCCGGCCGGACCGGGCGCTCGCCAGCTTTGACGAGGCGCTCGCGCTGGCGCCCGCGGATGACGCGGCGCTCCTTGGCCGTGCCCAGGCGCTCGTGGTGCTCCAGCGGCCCGACGACGCCGCCGTGACCTTCGACCTCCTCGCCGACGCCCGCAGCTCGACCGGGAAGCGCCCGGGTGCCGGCGACGCGCTGCGCCACGCCCTGGAGATCCGGCCGACACCGGAGCGCCGACAGCGCTACCTGGAGCTGACCGAGGAGCTCCGACAGGCGGCCGGGGACGCCGACGCCGAACGGGCGCTCGCCCGCGCGCTGCGGTTCTTCGAGGTTGATCGCAGTGACCCGGCCACCGCCACGGCGCCGCTCGACGAATCGTCCCTGCGGGTGGTGACGGAGCCCGGAACGACGGCCTCCGCACCCGCAGGACCCGTCCGCACGGTCGATGGCGACGCGTTTGTGCTCGCGGCCGAGGAGGCGGCGGGCCGCGGCGACGCACCCGGCGCCGTCGCCGCCGCGACGGCCGCGGCACGGGCATTCCGGGCCGCGGGGCATCCGGTCGCAGCGCTCGACGCCTGCGATCGCGGTCTCGAATCTGGCCCGGACGACGTGGATCTCCACCTGCTGATCGCCGAGCTGGCCTTCGAGCGCGGCGCCGTTGGTCCGGCCGGCGACACGTACCGCAACCTCCTGCGCCTCGTCGAGATCGATGGCGATGGGGCTGCCCGTGACCGAGTCCTCGCCGCCGCCGTGGCGGCGTTCCCGGACGATCCCCGTTTCACCCCGACCTGACGTCTCCGGCAGCCGCGCGGGCCGGTGACGGCGAGCCGCGTACGCCGACCGGCGGCGCGGATGGCGTCGCGGCGGGGAGGCGTCGACGGGTCCGGGCCCGCTCGGCGGTCTGGGCCGACCCCGGTGCTACACTCAGCGGACGATGTCGCAGCTCTTCGAGTCGCTGGTCGGACAGATTCGACCGATCACGCTCGTCGACATCGGGATCACCGCGCTCGTCATCTACTGGCTGTTCAGCCTGATCCGGGGCACGCGCGCGGTCCGTCTCGTGATCGGCGTCAGCGTCATCCTCGTGATCTATGCGGTTGCCCAGGCCGTGGGGCTGCGCCTCTTCACCCAGCTCCTCCAGGCAGGCGCCGTCGTCGGTCTCTTCGCGCTCGTGGTGGTGTTCCAGCCGGAATTGCGCCGAGCCCTCGAGCGGATCGGGCGGGTCGGATCGTTCGCCTGGCTCGCCTCGCCCGCGGACCGGCGGCAGGCCGAACAGATGGCGGCAGCCGTCGCGCGCGCCGCGACGCGGCTGGCGGGCGCGCGCCACGGGGCCCTCATCGTCGTGGAACGGGAGACGGGCCTCGAGGAGATCGCCGAGACGGGCGTGATGGTCCACGGTGACCTCTCCGCCGATCTGCTGGAAGCGATCTTCACGCCGCGCGGCGCGCTCCACGACGGTGCCGTGATCATCCGGGGCACGACCATCGTCGCCGCCGGCGCCGTCCTCCCGCTGGCCGAGACGACCCTCCAGGCGGAGCGCTTTGGGACGCGGCACCGCGCGGCGCTCGGGATCACGGAGCAGACCGACGCGCTCGTCGTCGTGGTCTCGGAGGAGTCCGGACAGGCGAGCATTGTCGAGCGTGCCCGGATCCGGCGGAACCTCGACGAGCAGCAGCTCGTGCGGGCGATCATGGCGTTGATGCTCCCGGAGCGTGCCGCCGGAGCTGCGCTTCGCGGGCGGTTCCCCTCGCGGACCGGACGCGGATCGGTGGCGCTGGGGCCGGGAGCCCTGCGTCGCGCTGCGCTGGGCGGCGGTGGGCGCACAGTCCGCCGCGGAGAGGAGCCGGAGCCCGTCGTCGGCGACGTGCGCGATGACGCGGACCCGGCGGCCGCCGGGGCGGGTCGCTGAGCACCGTGCGTCGAGTCGTCGGCTTCGTCTTCCACAACTGGCCGCTCAAGCTCGCCGCGATCCTCCTCGCCACACTCCTCTACGCGGGGCTCATCGTCTCGGCCAGCGCGGAAACGTTCCAGGGGCATATCCCGATCCAGGTCCTCAACCAGCCGGGCAACGCGTTCATCATCGGCAACCTCGACGACGTCACCTCGATCCGATACCTCGCCCTGGGGGCCAACCGGCCGACCGTCACCCTGGCCAGCTTCACCGCGACGATCGACCTCGCCGGCGTCCCGGTGGCGCCGGGCTCCCCACCCGTGAGCGTGCCCGTGGTCCTCCGCGCCACGGATACGGGCAGCATCCAGGTGATCGACTTCAGCCCGTCACGGATCCAGGTTCGCCTGGATCCGCTCGTCAGCAAGGTGGTCCCCGTCCAGGTCGACCGCGGGATCGTTCCCGACGGGCTCGACGTGCGCGAGCCGGTCGTCTCCCAGGAGAGCGTGACGGTCTCTGGTCCCGAATCCTCTGTCGTGCTTGTGGCAGCGGCGGCGGCGCGCGTCCGGATCCAGCCGTCGGGCATTGACGTCAACCAGGTCGTGGACCTCGTGGCCGTAGATGCGCGCGGCGACGTGGTCCCGACGGTCGAGCTGCAACCCGGCTCGGTCCGGGTGACGATCCAGATCGGCAGCCAGCTCTCGACCCGGGCCCTGCCCGTCAACCCCGTCGTGGCGGGCAGCCCGGATGCCGGCGTCGTGCTCACGGGGATCACCGCTGCGCCGCAGCTCGTGACGGTCGAGGCCGAGTCGGCGGTGCTCGCAACGCTCGCGAAGATCGACACGCAATCGGTGTCGATCGCGGGCGCCACGGCGGACGTCGTCGCCGACGTCCCGCTCGACCTCCCACCCGGCACCTCCGCCCTCGGGGTCACGACCGTCCGGGTGACGGTGTCGCTCCGTCCCCGGCTCGGCACGCGAGCATTCCAGCTCGGAGTCACGTTGCGCAACGCGGATCCTACGACCCGTTACGATCTGGGCGCCGGCCAGGTCGACGTGATCATCGGCGGTCCGCTCGCCGCTCTCAACGCGCTCGACGGGGCCGCGCTCTTTGCCACCCTCGACGTGGCGGGGCTGGCCCCCGGGACGCACGCCATGCCGGCAGATGTTCGGCTGCCGGCCGGCCTCTCCGTTGTCGAATCCTCACCGTCGGTGGTCACCGTCACGGTCACGCCCGCGCCCACCCTGCCGCCGTCGCTCGAGCCGACCCCCTCCGGGGTGCCATGACGATGGGACGGCTCTTCGGGACCGACGGGATTCGCGGGGTTGCCAATGTCGACCTCCGGCCGACGATGGCGTACGCCCTGGGGCGGGCGGCGGCCCACGAGCTCGTGGGAGCGGGCGGGAGCCTCGTCGTGGGCCGCGATACCCGGCGATCCGGGCAGATGTTCGTGGCCGCCATCGCGGCCGGTGCCACCAGCCTCGGTGCGGACGTTCACGACGCTGGCGTGCTCCCCACGCCGGCGCTGGCGTACCTGGCCGGCGCCGGGTCGTTCGCCGCGGGGATCATGGTCTCCGCCTCCCACAACCCGGCCGACGACAACGGACTCAAGGTGCTGGACGGCCGCGGCCTCAAGCTCGACGACGCGGAAGAGGATCGCCTGGAGCAGCTCGTCTGGCGGACCGAGGAGCTGGGCGGGCCGCGAAACGGCGGGATCGGGCGGATGCTCGACGCGTCGGCGCTCGTGGACCGCTACCGTGCCGATCGCCTTCGCCTGGCCGCCGCGACGCCGTGCCGCCTCCACCTCGTGCTCGACTGCGCGAACGGCTCGGGCGGCGTGACGGCCCCCGACATCCTCACCGCGACGGGTGCCCGGGTGGACGTGCTCCACAACGACCCGGACGGGGAGAACATCAACGTTCGGTGCGGCGCCACCGCGCCCGGCGACCTGGCGGAACAGGTGGTCGCCCGCGGCGCCGACCTGGGCTTCGCGCTTGACGGTGACGCCGATCGCCTCGTCGTGGTCGACCGTCACGGACGCGTCGTCGACGGCGACCAGCTGCTGGGGCTCTGCGCGCTCGATCGCCTGGCCCGCGGCGCGCTCAGCGGCGGGATCCTCGTCGTCACCGTCCTCTCGAACGGCGGCCTCGAAGCTGCCCTGGGCGCCGCGGGCGGGCAGGTCGTCCGGACTCCGGTCGGGGACAAGTACATCCTCGAGGGGATGCAGGTGACCGGCGCGAATCTCGGCGGCGAGAAGAGCGGCCACGTCATCGTCCTGGACCACGCCACGTCGGGCGACGGGCTCGTGACCGCGCTCGAAGTCCTGGGGATCGTGGGCCGGACTGGCCGTCCGATCGACGAGCTGGCGGCCCGGGTGCCGCTCTTCCCGCAGGAGCAGCGCGCCATCCGCGTTCGTCACAAAGAGCAGTGGGAGGCGGATCCCGAGCTGGGCCACGCGATCGCTGCCGCGGAGGCCCGCCTCTCGACCGGCGGCCGCATCCTCGTTCGACCGTCGGGCACGGAGCCCGCGCTGCGCGTTATGGTGGAGGGCCGGGACCCGGACCTGGTCGGCGTGCTTGCCGACGAGCTCGCGGCACTGGCGGGCGACCGCCTAAACTAGCCCGACGGCCATCGAGGTCCGGCAGGCGCAACGGAGGCACTCGACGGCATGTGCGGCATCGTGGGCTACACGGGTCCCAGGGCGGCGGGACCGATCCTCCTCGAGGGGCTTCGGCGCCTGGAGTACCGCGGCTACGACTCGGCCGGGATCGCTCTGGTCACCGAGTCCGGCGAGCTCTTCGTCGAGAAGCGGGCCGGCAAGCTCGCCAACCTCCAGACGGCGCTCCTCGACCGGACGCCGAACGCGGGGATCGGCCTTGCCCACACCCGGTGGGCGACCCACGGCCGCCCCAACGACCTCAACGCCCACCCGCACGTGGACTGCACGGGCGCCATCACGGTCGTCCACAACGGGATCATCGAGAACTTCCGCGAGCTGCGCGACGGGCTGGAGAAGCGCGGGCACGTGCTCAGCTCGGAGACCGACACGGAGGCGCTGGCGCACCTCGTGGAGGAGGCCTATGCGGGCGACCTCGCGGAGGCCGTCCGGGCCGCGCTGGCCCGCGTCCAGGGCGCCTACGCGGTGGCCGTCATGCATCGCGGAGAGCCGGACCGGCTCGTGGGGGCAAGGCAGAACGTCCCGCTCGTCGTGGGGCTCGGGGACGGCGAGGCGTTCATCGCTTCCGATGTCGCGGCGATCCTGGCGCATACGGACCGGGTGATCTTCCTCGAGGATGGCGACGTCGTTGACCTCCGCCCAGCGGGCGCAACCATCACGGCGGTCGACGGGGCGCCGCTCCAGCGACGTGTGACCCGGGTTGACTGGACTCCGGAGGCCGCCGAGAAGGGTGGCTTCGACCACTTCATGCTCAAGGAGATCCACGAGCAGCCGCAGGCGCTCCGGCAATGCCTTGCCGGGCGGCTCGGCCCCGACGGGACGGTCCGCACCGACGAGCTTGCCGGCGTCGCCGCTGCGCTGGCGGGCGTGGATCGCGTGGAGTTCGTCGCCTGCGGCAGCGCCTCCTATGCCGCGCTGGTCGGTGCGGCCGCGGTCCAGGCGTGGACCGGCCTGCCGGCGCGCGTGACCGTGGGTTCCGAGTTTCGCTACAGCCCGCCGCCACTCGACGCTCGGACCCTGGTGATCGCCGTGACGCAGTCCGGCGAGACGGCCGACACGATCGCCCCCACCCGCTTCGCGCGCGAGCAGGGCTGCCCGATCATCGCGGTGACGAACACGGTCGGGTCCGCCATCACCCGCGAGGCCGACGCGGTCCTGTTCCTCCAGGCGGGCCCCGAGGTCGCGGTCGCCGCGTCGAAGACGTTCACCACCCAGGTCCTGACGCTGGTCCTCGTCGCGGCCCAGATCGCCCGGCTCCGCGGCACTCTTGATCCGGAGGTCGAGGCCGTCCTCGTCGCGGACCTGCGGGCGCTCCCCGATGCCGCCCAGCGCGCGCTGGACGCGGCGGGTGGGATCGCCGGGATCGCCCGCCGGTACGTCAACTCCCGGGGCTTCATGTTCGTCGGGCGCGGCTACACGTACCCGACCGCGATGGAGGGGGCGCTGAAGCTCAAGGAGGTCAGCTACCTGCACGCGGAGGGCTATGCGGCGGGCGAGCTCAAGCACGGGCCCATCAGCCTCCTCGACGCGGAATGTCCGCTGGTGGCGGTCGCCACCCGCTCCGCGGTCTACGACAAGCTGGTCAGCAACATCATGGAGGGCCGTGCCCGCGACGCGCGGGTGATCGCGGTGGCAACCGAGGGCGACGACCAGGTGGAGCGGTTCGCTGACGACGTCCTGTGGGTGCCGCCGACCCACGAGGTACTCGGGCCGATCCTTGCCATCATCCCGCTCCAGCTGTTCGCGTACCACGCCGCGGTTGCCCGGGGGACCGACGTGGACCAGCCACGGAATCTCGCGAAGTCGGTCACGGTCGAGTAGCCGGTGGTCGCGCCGGTCCCGCAGGTCCCGGACGGGACCGCCGAGCTCGGGCTCGACATCATCCGCGTCGAGCGGATCCGCGACGCCCTCGCGCGTTTCGGGGACCGCTTCGTCCAGCGCGTGCTCACGCCGGGCGAGGCTGCCTACGTCCGCGGCCGTGCCGAGACGTTCGCGGGTCGGTGGGCGGCCAAGGAGGCGGTCAGCAAGGTGCTTGGGCTTGGCGTCCGGGGAATCGGCTGGCTCGACATCGAGATCGAGCGACTGCCCACCGGTCAGCCGGCAGTCCGTCTCCACGGGCGGGCGGCCGCTCGCGCCGACCAGCTGGGGCTGGCGCGGATCGCCGTCAGCATCACCCACGAGCGCGAGTACGCCCTTGCGATCGCGTTCGGGGTTCGCACTGCCGGCGGTCGCTACGTCTTCCCGCCGGATATCGAGGACCGACTGGGCGAGCGCGAGGCGGCGCTGATCCGCCGCATGGAGCGGATCCGCGGGCTGGGCCGCGAGGCAGCGGCGCTTGCCGCCGCGACGGAGGAGGCACGCCACGATGCCTGAACAACCCGTCCTGGCCGATGCCCGCCGGCCCGACGCTGAGGGCCTCGACGACCGGAGCGCCGGTCTCCTGCTGCCGGAGCGGCCCAGTCGCGGCCACAAGGGCACCTTCGGCAAGCTTCTCGTCGTGGCGGGGTCCCTGGACTACGCAGGCGCAGCCCTCCTGGTGTGCCAGGCGGCGGGCCGGGTCGGCACGGGGCTCGTCACGTTGGCGGTGCCTGAGTCGCTCCAGCCGCTCTTCGCGGCGAAGATTGTCGAGGCGACCACGCTTGCGCTCGCCGAGGACGACGTCGAGGAGGTGGACCCGGAGCCTGCCCTGGCGCGGATCCTCGACCACGAGCACGATGCCCTCGTCGTCGGCCCCGGGCTGCGGCCGTCGCTCGCATCCGCCGAGCTGATCCGCGGCATCCTCGCCGCCGGCACCGGGGACGACGCCAGCCCGGCGGTCGTCGACGCCGAGGCGCTTCGGTCGCTCGCCGCCGAGGATGGCTGGTGGGAGGGCGTGGTCCGGCCGTGTGTCCTCACGCCGCACGCGGGTGAGTTCAGCCGCCTGCGGGCCGCCGGAGGAGTCGAGCCGGGGGCCGATGGGGACCTCGTCGGCGACGACGCTGCCCGGCTCACGGCGACCCGGGATGCCGCCCGGACCTGGGGCCACGTCGTCGTGCTCAAGGGCGCGCACACCGTGATCGCGGCCCCGGACGGGTCGGCCACCGTGGCGACGTTCGAGAACCCTGCTCTCGCCACGGGCGGCACGGGGGACGTCCTCGCAGGGACGATCGGCGGCCTGCTGGCCCAGGGCCTGGCTCCCTATTCGGCTGCCCGCCTGGGCGTCCATCTCCATGGGATGGCCGGCGAGGCCGTCCGGACCCGCGTCGGCGACGCGGGGCTCCTGGCGGGCGACCTGCCGCTCGAGATCGCGCGCGCGCGCCACCGGCTGACCACCGACGCCGCGCGCCGTGCGGGCGTCGGGACTCTCGGTTTCGGACGGCCCGCAGGATGACCGACCAGCTGCCGCCGATCGAGGCGCGTCTCCGGGCGGCCGGGCTCCCGCCGCTCCCGCGGACCGCGTGGCTGGAGATCGACCTGGAGCGACTCGCCGGGAACGTCCGGGCGATCGTGGCCGGACTCCCCGCCGGCACGCTCGTCGAGGCCGTGGTGAAGGCCAACGGGTACGGCCACGGTGCGGTGCCGGTCGCATATGCGGCCCTGGCGGCCGGCGCACATGGCCTCTGTGTCGCAACGCTTGACGAGGCCTTGGAGCTCCGCGGCGCCGGCCTGCGGGCGCCGATCCTCGTGCTCTTCGCGGTCCCGCCGGACGGCGTCGTGGAGGCTGCCCGCGCCGGGATCGCGGTGTCGGCCGGCGACGCTGTGGTCTGGCAGCGCGGACTCGCGGCCTACACCCGGGCACGCCGGCGCGCCCGGGTGCGCCTCGGCGACCTCGCGGTCCACGTGGCGCTCGAGACCGGCCTGGGCCGCGACGGTCTGGCGCCGGACGAGGCGGTCGCCGCCGTGCGCGCGTTGGCGGATGTACCCGGGGCATGTTTCGACGGGGCATGGTCCCACCTGCAGGCCCCGGGGGACACGGCCCGGACCGCCCGCCAGGTGGACCGCTTCCAGGCCGTCCTCGACGCGCTGGCTGCGGCCGGTATGCCGGCCCCGCACCGTCACCTGCTGGCATCGGGCGGCCTGCTCGTGGCAGAGCGCTACGTCGGCGGGGCACGCCCCGTCTTCGATGGCCTGCGGGTCGGGCTCGCGCTCTACGGGATTGCGCCCGACGGGCTCCCGGTCGGCGGGGCCGGGGCCGGAATCCACGCTGCGCTGCGGCCTGTTCTGTCGCTTCGCGCACGGCCGATGCGGGTCGCGGACCTGCCCGCCGGCGAGGGCGTCGGGTACGGCCCAAGCTTCGTCACGGCCCGCGCCAGTCGGATCGCGACGCTCCCGCTGGGCTATGCCGACGGCTGGCCCCGCTCGCTTGGGAACCGCGCGACGGCGATCGTCCGCGGCCACCGGGTACCGCTCGTGGGGACGGTCGCGATGGACGCGGTGATGGCGGATGTCTCCGACGTACCCGGACCGCCCGTCACGCCCGACGACGAATTCGTCCTCCTCGGCGAGCAGGGCGGTGACCGGATCACCGCCGCGGAGCTGGCGCGAGGGCGCACCACGATCAGCTGGGAGGTGGTCGCCACGATGGCTGCGCGCCTGCCCCGGGTGTACACTGCGCCGACCCAGGCGGTCGGCATTCGCACGCTCACGCAGAACCGGGGACCATGGCAGACATCGCGCTCTGGAACGGCGACATCTGCGACCTCGAGGTGGACGCGATCGTGAGCCCAGCCAGCACCAGCCTCTGGATGGCGACGGGCGTCGCGGGCGCGATCAAGCGCCGAGGTGGCGAAGCGATCGAGTTCGCGGCGGTCCGCCAGGGGCCGGTCGGCGTGGGCGATGCGATCGTGACACCCGGCGGGTCACTTGCCGCGCGCTGGGTCATCCACGCGGTCTCGCTCGACCACGTGCGCCGAACCGACGCCGGGGCGATCGACCGCGCGGTCCGGAACGCGTTCGCGCGAGCCCGGGAGCTTGGCGTGGAGACACTCGCGATCCCGGCGCTCGGGACCGGCGTGGGTGGGTTCCCGATGGCCGAGGCCGCCCGGGTCACCGTGGCGGCCGTGCGCGCCGAGCTGGCCCGCTCGCCGCGGGTCACCCGCGTGACGTTCGCCCTCCGCGGCGCCGTCCCGTACGAGGCATTCCGGTCCGCGCTTGCGGCCGCAGCAGCACCAGTGGCCGTGTCGCTCCCGTGACACTCCCGTTTCTCCCCGGCGAGGAACAGCGCACTGCCCTCGTGGAAGAGGTAGCGCGCGAGATCCAGCTGCGCGGCATGACGGGGCCCGCCGTCCTGTTCCTCCACGCGAGCATGCCTGACGGAGGGCTTGCCGGGAGCGCAATGACCTTCTTCGACCCGCTGCTGCGCCAGCTCTTCGGCGGCGGCAACGCACCCGCCAGCGCACTGCTGGCGGACGAGGTCGGGATCGAGCAGCTGATCGACCGACTCGAGGAGCTGGACGAGGAGTTGGTCTGGGACGCGTGAGCCACGTGGAGCCGGGGGCTGCCGAGCCTCCTGTCGGTGCCCTGCCCGCGTCCCCGCAAGCCGTGTCCGCGCCGTCCTCGCGCGTGATCGCGGTGCCCGCCCACGAACGACTGCCCGCCTTCTTCACGCTGGACCACGGGACTGCCACGCTCGCCGGCGCACTGGCAGGACGTGTCAACCGACGCTGGCGCCTGCTGGCGGCCGCGGCGCTTCCCGCAGGCAGCAGCCCGGACGCCCTCCTGGGCCTGCTCGTGGATCGCGTCCGGTCGGCGGACCCGGCGCGTGCCACGCTCATCGGGGCCGACCCCGGCAGCGGGCCCGAGCCGCTCGCCGCCTGGACCCGGCTTGCCGCCTCGAGCGTGCCCGCCGCGACCCTTGCCGTCATCGCCGCCACAGAGCGGACGCGCGCCCGCCTGGAAGAGGCCGCGGCGGGCGCCGGCTGGAACGTCGTCGCCGGCAGCGCGGAGCGGACCAATCCGCTCGTGCTGACCCGGCTCGCGACTCGCCCGGGCGTGGCCGCGCTCCTCGTCGGGATCGCGGATCCGCCCGACGCTGACGAGCGTGACCTTGCCGCGGAGCTGGCCGTGGCGGTCGCCGGGATCGCGTCCCGGCGACCCGGCATGCGCATCTTCCTGGCCGGCCCCTTCCCCGAGGTTCCGCTGCTCGACGCCTTCCGCGCCCCGGTCATCGTCAGGCTCCCGGCACCGGCCGGCGCGCCCGGCGACCTGGCTGCCTCGACCCTTCGGGCGGCGCTCGCGGTCGCGCGTAGCGGCCCCGACGACAGCCGCCGCGCCCTGGCCGCGAGCGCCGGGTCGCTTGCCCGGGTTCTCGGGCTCCGGGTGGAGATCCTCGAGATCGGGATCTCGGGTGCGGCGCGCGTGCTCGCCGTGCCGGTCCCGGCTGACGATGGTGGGATCGCCGCCACGGTGCAGATCGTCGAGGCGCCCGATGCGGCGCTCTTCCGGATGGATCGTCCCGGGTCGATCGACCGGGTCGATCACTGGTTCACCCAGGGACTGGACCGGGCACGGCTCCGCGATCGGCTCGCGGAGCTGGCCATCGCGCCGTGGCGCGATCTCGACGCGGACGGCGCGCTCCTCAGGGCGGCCGCACTCCGCGGAGCGGTCGAGCGCTTGCTCGCGGCCACGGATCCGGCGCTCGGGGACCGGGGTGTGGACCTCGTGATCGGCGCGGGCGGGGCGTGGTCCGCGGTCCCGGCACCCGCCGCGGCCCACATCGTCGCCGACGTGGTCCGCCGTCCGGGCGCCGTGCAGGTCGCGATCGACCACGCCCGCCTGCTCGGCCCGATCGGGACGATTACCGACGACGCGGAGCGTGACGCGCTCCTTGCCGATCTCGGCGAGGATCTCCTTCTCCGGCTCGGGACAATCGTGATGCCCCGCGGCCTGCGGCCGAACCGGCCGGCCGGCCGCCTCGTCCTGGACGCCGCGGGCACGCGGTCCGAGGTAGAGCTGGTGGCCGGCGGCCTGACGCTTGTCGACCTGCCGCCGGGCGCGAGCGGCACGGCCGAGCTGGCCTTTCGCGGAACGCCGGAGCTCGGCCCGCGCGGGCGGCGTTTCCAGGTCGCCGTGAGCGGCGGCCTCGCCGGATTGCTGCTGGACCTGCGGGACATCCCATTGCGACTCCCGGAGCGACCCGATCGTCGGCGCGAGCTCCTCGGGACGTGGGAACGGGCGCTCTGGCCCGAGCGTGACACGTGATGGGCTCGCTGGAGCTCGTCCCCGCCCGGACGCTCTTCGTGTCGCGACCGCGCATCCGCCTGGAGTTGCAGCCCGGCGATCGCGTGACCGCGGTCATCGGGGACCTTGTCCACGTCGGCGACGTGGTGGCGGAACGGATCCGGGACGCGCGGCTGGTGGAGGCTGCAGGCCCGCGGGACGGCGCTGACCAGGGCATCCCGCTGCCGGGCACGTGGCTCCCCGGCGAGCACGCGCACGCGGCCCGCCGCGCCGGAGCGCCGGCCGGCGAGCTCCTGTTTGAACATGCCGGCCGCCGCCGCCTGGCGAGCGGCCCGCACCCGGACCGCCTCTACGCCCCGGCCGACGGCCGCGTCCTGGACCTGGAGCCCGGGGTTGCGCTCGTGCTGGAGATCGACGGTCCCGGTCTCGCCGCGACCGAGCTGCTCGGGGAGCCGCACTGGGGCCGGCTCGTCCTCCTGCCCGAAGAGTCCGATCCGCGCCTCGCGCTCGACGTCGCCCTGGCCGGCGCCGTGGTGGTCCTGCCGGGCCGCGTCGACGCCGAGGCGCTCGCCCGCGCGCGGGCCATGGGCATTCACGGCGCGGTCGTCGCATCGCTTGCCGAGCGTGACCGGCGCGATCTCGCCGCGTCGGCGGCGCGCCAGCAGGCTGGCCTGCACCGCCTGGCGCCCTTCGGTGTGCTCGTGATCGACGGCTACGTTCGTCGCGCGTTTGCCGCGGCCGTCCGGTCCGCACTCGGCGCCGTCTCTGGAGCGGTGGTCGGGCTGGTCGGGGACCCGCCGCTCCTGCTCCTCCCGGCCAACCGGGAGCTGTCGCTGCCGGAGCCGGACCACATCCTCGTCCGCGGCGGCCCCGAAGCAGGTCGGGAGGGCCGCTGGCTGGGGCCCGGCGGGATCCGCCGCGTTCGCGGGGGCATCACGGCCGAGACCGGGCTCGTGGCCCTGGATGACGGCCGGACCGTGGCGCTCCCGATCGGGGAGCTGGAGCGCTTCGCCGTCATCGCCGCCAACGGGTAGGCTCTGCGGATGCCCGCCGCCCCGCCGGAGCTCCGGTTGCTCGCGCCCGACCCCGTTGCCACGCGCGCGTTTGGTGAGCGCCTGGGGATCGCTGCGGCGGCCGGGGACGTGATCGCGCTCAGCGGCCCCCTCGGGGTCGGCAAGACGGAGCTCGCCCGCGGCATCGCCCGGGGCCTCGGGGTCGTTGGCCCGGTCGGCTCGCCCACGTTCATCCTCATCGCCGAGCACGAGGGACGCCTGCCGCTCTTTCACCTTGACTGCTACCGCCTTGCCGGCCCCGAGGACGCGCTTGACGCGGGGCTCCTCGATGAGCGGCGCGCCGGCGGCGTCACGGTCGTCGAATGGGCCGAGCGCCTCGGGGCCGCACTGCCGGCCGGTCGCCTGGAGATTCGGCTCGACGGGTCCGGTGACGACCCGCGGACGTTCACCTGCCGGGCGACCGACCGCCACCACACCCGGCTGCTGGAGGCGCTGACGTGACGGCGGGCGCCGCGAGCGGGCTGCTGCTGGCGATCGACACCGCGACGTCCCGGGCCGTGCTCGCCCTCGGGACCTCCGACGGGACGCTGCTCGCGGCCGACACGTGGCCTGCCGGCCATCGCCATGTCGAGGAGCTCCTCCCGCGCCTCGAGGCGCTTCTCGCCGGCCGAGGGTGGGATCGACGAGCCCTCGCCAATCTGGCGGGAATCGTCGTCGGCACCGGCCCGGGGGCGTTCACCGGGCTCAGGGTCGGGCTCGCCACGGCTAAGGCGCTCGCGGTTGCGTTCGGCCGGCCACTGGTCGCGATCGGGAGCGGCGCCGCGCTTCTCGCCGCTGCCGCGGCCGCAGATCCCGCGACGGACCCACGGCAGCTCGCCCTGCTCCTGCCAGCCGGCCCCGCCGACCGCTACCTCGTCACGCAGGCGGGGACGCGGCTGGCGACCGGACCCGACCTGCCAGCTCTCCCGGTTGGTGCGGTGCTGGTCGCGGTGGATCTCGCGGGGCGCGCCCCGGCTGCGGCGCTGTCACGCGGCGAGGCGGCCACGGACCGGCTCCCCGGAGTCCTCCTGCGGCTCGCCGCGGAGCGGCTGGCCACGGGCGACGCGGACGACCCGGGGCGCGTGGTGCCGGAGTATGTCTCGCTGCCGCGCGGCAACGCTCCCGTCGCGGGCGCGGAGGTCGTGACGACGTGGTCGCCCGCCCGCCCGTGAGGCTCGCCATCGAGCCGATGACGTTCGACGACCTGCCGGCCGTGCAGGAGATCGAACGCGTCAGCTTCACGACGCCCTGGCCGACCCACGCGTACCAGGCGGAGCTGGAGACGAACAAGCTGGCTCGCTACCTCGTCGTCCGGGTCGGGCGGGAGGTCGTCGCGTATGCCGGGATCTGGCTGCTCGTCGACGAGGCGCACATCACGACGTTCGCGGTGGCCCCGGCGTGGCGCCGCCAGCGAATCGCCGAGCGCCTCCTCGTGGTCGCCCTGGACCTCTCCATGGCCCGCGGGGCCCGCGAGGCGACGCTGGAAGTCCGCCTGTCAAACCTGCCGGCCCGCCGTCTCTACGAGAAGTACGGCTTCCGGCCGGTCGGGATCCGGCCGCGGTACTACAGCGACGACCACGAGGACGCGCTCATCATGACGACCGAGCCGCTCGCGTCACCGGGGATGCGAGCCCGCCTGACCGCGCTCGGTGCGGAGCTCGCCGCGCTGCCCGACCCGGAGCCGCCCGAGGCGCCGCTGCCAGGAGCCGCCCGGTGAGCGGCCGCGAGCCCCTCCTCCTCGCGATCGAGTCGTCGTGCGACGAGACCGGCGTTGCACTGGTGGTGGGCGGGCGGCGGATCCTGGCCCAGGCGGTGGCCAGTCAGATCGCGCTCCACGCCCCGGCGGGTGGCATCGTTCCGGAGCTCGCCGCGCGCGCGCACCTGCGCTGGATCGTCCCCGCGCTGGCCGAGGTGCTCGAGGTCGCCGGCGTCACGATCCCGGAGGTGGACGGGATCGCCGTCACCGCCGGCCCCGGCCTGGCCGGCTCGCTCCTCGTGGGCATCGCATTCGCGAAGACGCTGGCATGGGCCCACGGGCTCCCGCTCGTCGGCGTCAACCACCTTGAGGGGCACCTGTATGCGGCCTGGCTGCTGGACCCGGACGAGCCGGAGCGTCCGGGTCCGCCGTTCCCGCTCGTGGCGCTCGTGGCCTCCGGCGGTCACACGTTCCTCGTCGAGATGCGAGATCACCTCGCCTACCGGCTTCTCGGCGAGACCGTCGACGATGCGGCCGGCGAGGCGTTCGACAAGGCGGGCCGCCTCCTGGGTCTTGGCTACCCGGGCGGTCCGGCGATCGCGGCCGCTGCGACGGGCGCGCTTCGCCACGATGCAGTCCTCCCCCGCGCATGGATGGGAGACTCGTACGACTTCAGCTTCTCCGGGCTCAAGACCGCCCTCCGCCGGCAGGTGGAGGGCGAGCTGGCGACGGCCGGCCGGCCCGGCAACGAGGCGGGCGGCCGCCTCGACACGTCGCGCGTCTCGGAGCTGGCATGGGGCTTCCAGGAGGCGGTCGTCGACGTGCTCGCGGCCAAGACGCTGCGCGCGGCGGACGAGACGGGTGCCGCGGCTGTCGTCCTCGGTGGCGGCGTCGCCTCCAACCAGGCGCTCCGGGCGCGCATCGCGGCAGGAGTTGCTGCCCGTGGCCTGCCGCTCTTCGTGCCGCGGCCGGGCCTCTGCACGGACAACGCGGCGATGATCGGGGCGGCCGGCTGGCATCGGTTCGTTGCCGGGGAGCGCGCCACCAGCGACCTCGCGGCGCGGCCGGCCTGGCCGCTGATCCGCCCCGCCGGGGCGCCCGCCACGCGACGTCCGCCCCGCCGCGGGACCGCGGCGCGGGCCTACGAGACGGCGCTCGCCGCCGAGCGCGATGCCGCCGGCAATGCGACGGGCGACCCAATTGCCTCCCCGACGCGCGGGGGCGCACGGTGAGCGCGGCCCGGCTGGATCCGGCGGCCGTCCGGCGCACGCTCCGCGCGGCCGGCCTCCGCCCGCAGCGCCGCTTCAGCCAGAACTTCCTGGTGGACGTCGACGTGCTCGAATCGATCCTCGACGCCGCGCGTGCAGCGCCGGGCCGGACGGTCCTCGAGATTGGGCCCGGCCTGGGGATCCTCACCGGCGGCCTGCTCGACGCCGGCGCCGCTGTGACGGCGGTCGAGCTGGACCGCGGCATGCTGGAGCACCTCGCCGCGGCATTCGAGCCGGAGATCGCGGCGGCCGCCGCGGGACCCCGCCCGCCCGATCCGAACCCGCCGGGCACGCTTCGCCTCGTGGCCGCGGATATCCTCGACGCCAACCTGCCGGGGCTCCTCGGCCCGCCGTTCGACGTGGTTGCGAACCTGCCGTACCACGTGACCAGCCCCGTGCTGCACCTGCTGCTTGGGGTCGAGCCACGCCCCGACCGCTGCATCCTGATGGTCCAGCGGGAGGTGGCTGAGCGCGTCGCGGCAAAGCCCGGCTCCATGAGCTACCTCTCGGTCTTCGTGCAGTACAACGCGGCCGCGTCGCTGGTCCGGATCGTCCCTCGTGACGCGTTCGAGCCCGCTCCGGCGGTCGAGTCGGCGATCCTCTCCCTGGACGTGCGACCCGCCGATGGGCCGGGGCGCCTTCCCCGGGAGATGGAGGACCACCTCTGGCGACTCGTCCAGGCTGGCTTCCGCGAGCGCCGCAAGATGCTCCGGAATGTCCTGAGCCGGCAGCTCCCGGTGGGCCAGGAGCGGGTGGACGAGGCGCTTGCAGCGACCGGGATTGCCGGTGACCGGCGCCCCCAGACGCTCGCGGTGACCGAGTGGATCAGCCTGCTCGGCGCGCTCGGGCCGCTTCCGCCGGACCGCCGGGGCCGCGGCGCCTCGCGCAAGGATTCGGACGCGGCCGATCGTGATGACGCCGACGCCGGCCCACCCTGATCCGCGCGGAATGGGCGAGATGCCTGGCCGCGTGACGCCGGTCGTCCGCCTTGCGCCGGCCAAGCTGAACCTGACGCTCGCGATCGTCGGCCGCCGGGAGGACGGTTTCCACTCGCTGCACTCCGTGATGGTCCCGCTCGAGCTCGCCGACCGGCTGGCGTTCGCGCCCGCGTTCGCGCCGGGCGATCGCCTCCACGTGACGGGCGAGCAGGTGCCCGACCTCGGCCCGCCCGATCGCAACCTCGTCGTGCGTGCGATTGGCGCGGCGCGGGCAGCCTCCCGCGCGCGGGGCATCGACGCGCCGCTGCCCGGACTCGCCGCGCGGCTGGAGAAACGGATCCCGGTCGCCGCCGGCCTGGGAGGCGGGAGCAGCGATGCCGCTGCGGCCATCGATGGGGCCCTCGAGGCATGGGGCCTTGCAGACGCTCTTTCGCCCGCGGATCGGGCGACCGTTGCGGCGGATCTCGGCTCCGACGTCCCGTTCTTCCTCGCGGGCGGCTGGGCGTTGGTGGAGGGGCGAGGCGAGCACGTCGCCTCGCTGCCCCCGCCACGCGGCCCCACGCCGGCCGTCCTGCTCGTGACGCCCGGGCTCGCGGTGTCGACCGCGGCGGTGTTCGCGGCCTACGCGAGCGGGATACGGCCGGGGTCCGGTGCGGCACTCGCTTCCTCGCGCCATCTCGCCGGCGAGCTGGCCGCCCGGATGACGGCCGCGAAGCTCGCCGAGCGCGCCGGGATCCTAGCCGTCGCGAACGACCTCGCGCTCGCGACGGCCGCGGTCGCGCCGGCGCTCGTGCCGTTCCGCCGCGCGCTGGCGCGGCTCGTGGGTCGGCCGGTCGGACAGTCCGGCTCCGGCCCGACGCTCTGGGTCCTCTATGCTTCGATCGAGGCCGCGGAGGCGGCCGCCACCTGTGTCCGGGAGGCGTTCGCCGCGCGCGACCTCGTGGCACCCGGCATGCGAACGCCCTTCGTGGGGGCGACGCGGATCATGGTCGGTCACCCGGACGTCTCCGCCGAGCCAGGCCGGCCAACCGAAACGACAGACCAGGGAGGCACCTGATGCCCCGCACCGCCATCTCGACCGCGCAGGCCCCCGCCGCCATCGGGCCGTACAGCCAGGCGATCCGCGCCGACGGCTACCTGTTCTGCTCCGGCCAGCTCGGCCTGGATCCCGCAACGGGCGATTTCGTTGCCGGGGACGTCGGGGCGCAGGCCGAACAGGCCCTGCGGAACCTCGGCGCCGTGCTCGGGGCGGCCGGGCTGACATTCGAGGACGTCGTGAAGACCACGGTCTTCCTCGCCGACATGGCCGACTTCGCGGCCGTCAACAGCGTGTATGGGCGTTTTGTCACGGACCCGCCGCCGGCGCGCTCCACGGTCGCGGTCGCGGCGCTGCCGAAGGGAGGCCGCGTCGAGATCGAGGCGACCGCACGGCTTGCCGGCTGATCGGCCCGTGCGCATGCGCGGGACGGCGGGCGGGCCGGGTTTGACACCGTCACAGACCCACGCCTACGATCCCGGGACACCAGATGCCCACTGAACAACCCCCGCCGGACGGCAGACGCCCGGACCCGGAACGCCCCCTGCTCCCGGGTCGCCTCGTCCGAACGAGGTTCCGATGACCGCCCGGCGAGCCTTCCCGGGCGCCGGCGCGGCCCCGGTTCCCTCCCGAACGTCCGGGCCCATCGCCGTCGTCCTGGCCGGCGGACTGGGCACGCGCATGCGGTCGGCCCTCCCGAAGCTGCTCCACCCGCTCTGCGGGCGACCGATGCTCGCCTACGTCGTGGACGCGGCCCGCGCCGCGACCGGCCGCGACCCGATCGTGGTGACCTCGCCCGCGACGGCCGCGGTCCGCGACGCGTTCCCTGCCGGCGTCACGTTCGCGCTCCAGGAGCGCCCCGATGGGTCGGGCGACGCGGTGCGCGCCGCCCTGGCGGCCGTCCCTGCCGACGCGGCCGAGGTCGTCGTCCTCAATGGCGATATCCCGCTCGTGGAAGCCTCGCTCGTCTCCGGCGTCTTGGAACGCCGCCGCGCGGCCGATGCCGCCATCGCGCTCGTCACGTTCGAGGCCTGGGAGCCGGGCGCACTGGGCCGCGTGATCCGGACGCCGGACGGCGACGGGGTCGTCCGTCTCGTGGAGGCGAGCGACGGCACCGCGGACGAGCTCGCCGTCAGCGAGGTGAACGCGGGGCTCTACGCGTTCGACGCGGCCTGGCTGCGAGCGGCGATCACACGCCTGTCGCCGTCCCCGACGACCGGCGAGTACTACGTCACGCAACTTGTCGACCTCGCGGTGGCGGACGGGCTGACCGTGGTCGCTCACGAGACGCCCGACAACGGCGTGCTCGACGGGATCAACGACCGCGCCCAGCTCGCCGAGGCGACCGCGATGCTGCGCGAGCGCATCAACGTTGCCTGGCTTCGCGCCGGCGTGACGATGCACGACCCGGCGACCGCGTACGTCGACGCGGACGTTGAGCTGGCGCCCGACGTGACCCTCGAGCCGAACGTGATCCTGCGGGGCCGCACCCGGGTGGGGGAGGGGAGCGTCATCGGCGCGGGCAGCCAGCTCGTGGACACGACCGTGGGCCCCCGCTGTCGGGTCTGGGCCAGCGTCCTGGAGCGAGCCACGGTGGAGGAAGGAACCACGATCGGCCCGTTCAGCCACCTGCGCTCGGGCAGCTCGATCGGGCCAGGCGTGGAGCTGGGCAACTTCGCGGAGGTCAAGAACAGCCGTCTCGAGCGGGGCGTCAAGGCGCACCACATGAGCTACCTGGGCGATGCCCACGTCGGCGAGGGGACGAACGTCGGGGCGGGCACGATCACCGCCAACTACGACGGCGTCCGCAAGCACCACACCGAGATCGGGAAAGGCGTCTTCCTGGGGGTCGACACGATGCTCCGCGCCCCGGTCACGCTCGGGGACGGCTCCAGGACCGGGGCCGGCGCGGTCGTCACGCGCGACGTCCCAGCGGGCATGCTTGCGGTGGGCGTCCCGGCACGGATCCGCGAGATCCGCCGGCCGGACGCCGAGCCGGCACGCGCCGCTGACGCGCGCCCGGCGCCGGAACCGGGCGCGAGCGACCCCGCGACCGGGTCGCCGGCGATTCCCGACCGCTGATGGACCTCCTCGGACAGATCGGCGTCATCGTCGTCCTGACGGTCCTCGAGGGGTTCTTCGTCGCCTCGGAGATCGCCCTCGTGTCGATCCGGCGCAGCCGGGTCGACCAGCTCGTGGACGAGGGGAATCCCGGCGCGCGGCGGGTCCGGCGGCTCCTCGACGATCCCGGCCGCTTCCTGGCCGTCTCGCAGCTGGGCCTCACGCTCCTCGGGTTCTTTGCCTCTGCCTTCGCAGCCGTCAACCTCGTTGACGGCCTGGCGGGGCTTCTCATGCGGGTTGACGTCCTCCGGGAAGGCGCCCACGCAATCGCGCTCGTCATCGTCACGATCCTCCTCGCCCTCTTCACGATCGTCTTTGCGGAGCTGGTCCCGAAGACCCTCGCGCTCGCCCACACCGAGCGCTACGCGCTCGCTCTCTCGAGGCCGGTCGAGGTCCTCGCCCACCTGCTGGGTCCCGTCATCAGCGTGCTCACCGGGCTGACCCATGCGATCACCGGGGCGCTGGGGGCGGAGGTCTCACGCGAGGCGGAGATCAGCGCCGAGGAGCTCAAGCTGATCGTGGAGCGCGGTGGGGAACAGGGTGTCCTCGAGGCGGAGGAGGAGCAGATGATCCACGCGGTCATCGAGCTCGGCAAGCGCCGCGTCCACGAGGTGATGGTGCCCCGGACCGACATCATCGGCCTCGAGGTGGACGGGACGTTCGAGGAGGCCGTCAACCGGATCATCGCCGAGGGCCACAGCCGCCTTCCGGTCTGGGAGCGGTCCGTGGACGAGGTCGTCGGGATCCTCTACGCGAAGGACCTCCTGCGGTTCCTCAAGGAGGCGTCCGCTGATCCGCCGCCGATCCGTGCACTCCTGCGGACGCCCGTCTTCGTCCCCGAGTCGATCACGATCGACGATCTTCTGCACGAGCTCCAGCGCCGGAAGGTCCATCTCGCGGTCGTGCTCGACGAGTACGGTGGCACGGCAGGGCTGGTCACGATCGAGGATCTCCTCGAGGAGATCGTCGGCGAGATCCAGGACGAGTACGACGAAGAGGAGCCCATGGTCGTCCGCCTGGACGACGACCGGGCCCGAATCGACGGGCGCGCCTCGGTCGACGAGCTCGGCGAGCTATGGGACGACCTGGACGTGGACGCGCTCCTCGAGGACCGGGAGGAGTACGACACGCTCGGCGGGCTCCTGTTCCACCGGATCGGGCGCGTCCCGAAGCCGGGCGACCAGATCCGCGTCGGTGAGCTGACCCTGACGGTGGAGACCACGGACGGCCGGCGGGCCGGCAAGGTCCTCGCGCTGCGCGAGCGCCCGCCCGCCGAGGCAGACGCCGAGGCCGACCGCTAGGTCCGGCGCCGACCGCTGATCAGCGGTCGGGTCGCGGGCCCTCGCTCACGCGGAGATCACGCTCCGCATGATCTCCGCAAGCTTCTCGCGCGCCTCCGGCTGGACGACGCCGGCCGCGTCCAGCTCCGCGATCGCCTCGTCGCGCCAGCGACGGGCTTCCCCGCGGGTGTAGTCCTGGGCGCCGGTCCGCTCCAGGATTGCCATCGTCTCCGCGATCTCGGCGGCCGTCGGATCGGGGTCGGCGTAGAGCGCCAGCAGGCGCGCCCGATCGTCCGGCGTCGCGTGCTCCAAGGCGTAGATCACCGGGAGCGTCTTCTTGTGCTTGGCCAGGTCGGACGGTTCCTTGCCGGTCGCCTGTTCCTGGCCCCAGATGCCCAGCAGGTCATCGTTGAGCTGAAAGGCGAGCCCCAGGGCCCAGCCGAACTGTCGGTAGCGGACGATCACCGCCTCGTCGTCCGTCGCGAGCAGCGCGCCCGCCTCGATGCTCGCGGAGATCAGCGCGGCAGTCTTGCGCCCGATCATGTCGAAGTACAGCTCGACGCTCATCGCCGTATCGTGCTCGCCGGTCCAGATGTCGATGTACTGGCCTTCGCAGAGCGCCAGGCAGGTGTCGTCGTAGAGGCGCATGAGGCGAAGGACCTTCGCGTCCGAGAAGCCCAGCGCCGTCAGCCGGTGGAGCGCGATCCGCGACAGCACGAAGACGGCGTCGCCGGTGTTGACTGCCTGCGGGACGCCGTGGACTGTCCAGAGAGTTGCCCGGTGGCGACGCTCGCGGTCGCCGTCCTCGATGTCGTCGTGGATCAGGCTGAAGTTGTGGCCCAGCTCCACCGCCGCCGCGCCCGGGAGCGCGCGCTCCCACGTGCCGGTGATCGAGGCGAACGCCAGGAGCCCCAGCAGCGGCCGGAGCCGTTTGCCCGACGACCCGGAGCCATCCAGCCCCATGTGGTAGCGGACCATCTCGTACATCCCGTGGGTGGTCGGATCGCGGTCCACGACGAGGTGCAGGATCTCGTCTTCGACGGCGCCGATCAGCTTCGGGATATCGAGGGAGGCGGGAAGCGGGGGCACGGGCAGGATGATAGCAACCTCGAATGGTGTGGCCGCCGGCCCGACCGCCTGGCGCGCCGTCGAACCCGCCGGAGGCCAGGGGCCGTCAAGAGGGAGTTCGTGTCGCGGGTGCGGGCGGATGGTACCGTGCCAGCGTGCCCGGCCGTCGCCTCTACGTCACCGATGCGATCGTCCTCTCGCGCTTCGACTTTGGCGAGGCGGACCGGATCCTCACGCTTCTCACGCCTGAGCTCGGGAAGATCAAGGCGATTGCGAAGGGAATTCGGCGGCCGACGAGCCGGATCGGCGGGGCCCTGGAGCCGCTTGCCGAGCTGCGCATCCAGCTGGCGAAGGGGCGCACCTTCGACGTCGTCACCCAGGTCACGATGCAGCACACGTGGCTGGGCCTGCGCGACGGGCTGGAGGTGACGGCCACCGCCTGGTACTGCGCGGAGCTCGCGGAGCGCTCGCTCGAGGAGCGGCATGCGGCCCTGCCGGTCTACCTGCTCCTGCGGCGCGCGTACGAGCTCCTCCACGCCGGGATGGCGCCCGCGCGGGTCGCGCGGTGGTTCGAGATGCGGCTCTGCGACGAGCTGGGCGTCCGGCCGGAGGTGGACCGCTGTGTGGAGTGCGACCGGCTGCTGGCCCCGGACGACGTGGTCCGCTGGGTTCCCGCGCTCGGCGGCGTCCTGTGCGCCGATCACGCGGGCCCCTCGACGATGGCCGCCGGGCTCTCCACCGAGGCGCTCAAGGTGCTCAAGGCATATCAGCGCATGGACGTCGAGGCGCTGGCGGGGCTGCGCCTGCCGCCCGCGGTGGAGCGCGAGGTGGAGGAGCGGCTGGGGGCCTTCGTCCGCCACGTCATGGAGCGCGACACGCGCTCGCGGCGCTTCCTCGAGGAAGTGAAGGCCGGCTACGGGGCGGTCGCCGCGGCGTCCGGACCGCCGCCCGTCCCGGCCGGGCCCGCGCCGTCGCTCTCGCCGTCACTGTCGGGGCCCGCGCCATCGCCCGAAGGAGGATCCCGATGATCGACCTCACCACGAAATCCGGCGCCCGCGCCGCCGAGCGCCTGCGGGAAGAGCTTGTCCTGTGGCTCACGACCGTGGCCCCGGACGGCCAGCCCCAGGCCTCCCCGGTTTGGTTCCTGTGGGTCGACGCCGAGATCCTCCTCTTCAGCCGGGCGAACACGCCGCGCCCGGGAAACATCCGCTCGAACCCCCGCGTGGCGGTGACCTTCGACTCGGACCGAGACGGCGGCGATGTCGTGTCGATGGAGGGCGAGGCACGGATCATCCGCGAGAAGGCCGCCGCCGACGACGTTCCGCCGGCGTACGTCGAGAAGTACGCCGCGAAGGTGGCGGCATACGGCTGGACGATGGCGAGCATGCTCGTCGACTACCCGGTAGAGATTCGGATCCGGCCCACCCGCCTCACGCGCCTGGTAGGGGCCCCGCGAGCCCGCGTCGCGAGGGCCCGCACCCCGGGGTGGCCGCGCGGGCGTCTGGTACGATCCGAGGGACCATCCTCCCGTCCGCGCCTGCCACGCGCGGGCTCCTCGTGGAGCTGCATCCCGTGACCGATCTCCAGCCCGATCCGAACGCCGTCGCCCCCACAGTCGCGAACCTCGAGACAATCGTCGGCTTGAGCAAGCGTCGCGGCTTCGTCTTCCCCTCGTCGGAGATCTACGGCGGCATCAATGCCGTCTGGGATTACGGGCCGCTGGGCGTGGAGCTGAAGAACAACGTCAAGCGGGCCTGGTGGCGGGCGATGGTCCAGGAACGCGACGACATCGTGGGACTCGACTCCGGGATCCTCATGCACCCCCAGATCTGGGTGACGTCGGGGCACGTTGCGGAGTTCAACGACCCGATGGTCGAGTGCGGGACCTGCAAGCGCCGCTACCGCGTCGACGAGTTCGCCGGGGCCGAGGATCTTGGGCCGAAGGATCTCCTCGACCCCGCGATCGTGGCACGCCTCGGGCTCGCCTGTCCGAACGACGGCGGGCCGCTGGGTGCCCCGCGCCGCTTCAACCTGATGCTCAAGACGTTCCTGGGCCCGGTCGAGGACGAGGCGGCGGTGGTCTATCTCCGACCCGAGACGGCCCAGGGCATCTACGTGAACTACCGGAATGTCCGCGACACGGCCCGCAAGAAGATTCCGTTCGGGATCGCCCAGATCGGCAAGGCGTTTCGCAACGAGATCAGCCCCGGCAACTTCGTCTTCCGGATGCGCGAGTTCGAGCAGATGGAGATGCAGTACTTCGTCCGCCCGGAGACCGCGGCGGACCATTTCGAGGCCTGGCTGCCCCGCCGGAAGGCGTGGTACGAGGCGTACGGCGTGATGCCCGAACGCCTCCGCTTCCGTGAGCACCGGCCCGACGAGCTGGCCCACTATGCCAAGAAGGCGATCGATGTCGAGTACCTCTTCCCGTTCGGCTGGAAGGAGCTGGAGGGGATCCACAACCGGGGCGACTGGGACCTGAGCCGGCACACGAAGGAATCGGGCGAGAACCTGGAGTACTTCGACCCGGCGACCGACGAGCACTTCACCCCCTGGATCGTGGAGACGTCGGCCGGCGCCGACCGGGCCGCGTTCACGTTCCTGATCGACGCATATCGCGAGGAGGAAGTCAGGGGCGAGAAGCGGGTCGTGCTGGGGATCCACCCGGACCTGGCGCCCTACAAGGTCGCCGTGCTGCCGCTTCTCAAGAAGCGGCCCGAGATCGTGGAGATCTGCCACCGGATCAAGGACGATCTCAAGCGGCAGACGATGGCGGTCTACGACGACACGGCCGCCATCGGCAAGCTCTACCGGCGCCAGGACGAGATCGGCACGCCGTGGTGCGTGACGGTGGACGTCGACTCGCTCGAAGACGGCAACGTCACGGTCCGCGATCGCGACGCGATGACCCAGGAGCGGATCTCCGCGGACCAGGTCACCCGCTACATCGCCGACAAGCTGGACGCGGCGAGACCTCGAGGCCTGTAGGCGCCCGCGGGCGCCGGAGCTCGGGCCCGCGCGTGGGGCTCCGGCCCGCGGGT
>Ga0209048_10000676_pt1 | contig 36041 bp, 34 predicted proteins | sample FrelakmetCRP12CR_FD_187146 | JGI IMG/M metagenome (GOLD analysis project Ga0209048, IMG submission 187146) | Freshwater lake sediment microbial communities from the University of Notre Dame, USA, for methane emissions studies - CRP12 CR (SPAdes)... | ecosystem: Environmental > Aquatic >...
CATGGTGTGATTGTCGAAGAGGATGGCAGACGAGTTATTTTTGATCATCATGGCAAGGAGTCCGATCGGAGCACTTCAGCGACAAAATTTGTCTATGAGACCCTGATTGAATTGGGGCTGTTGGACAAAAAACAGCAAGCTGATTTGGATAAGTATGTTGAGTTTGTAACCAAATATGACAATCTTGATTTTGCGTCTGATGAAAAAGCTGTTTACGCTAATTATTACGAAAACCTTTATGGCTTGGCGGGAAAATTGAAAGCGGAAGATGTTTTGGATCTCATTAAAAAAGGAGTTGATCCAAAAGCCAGTCTCCCGGCGGATTATTTAAAAAATCATACCTATCTTAATCCTGGCAACGGCAAGGAAGAAACACTGGCTCAATATGCAGAAAATTTAAAAAAACAAATGGGTTATGGTGGAAATGAAATTGAAAAAATGGAAAAGAAGGGTTTTGTATTGGATACAGGTGACGACCGCTTCGGTAAGGTTTTGATTGATACGATGAAAAAGACAGGGAAAGATAAGTGGCAAAATAAAGTTAATGGGATTGATTCATCAAGACAATTAACCGCTTTCGCTAAAGGTTATGGTGCTTATATTGTCTGGTCGCCTGACGAAAAGAAATTCTATGCTTACACAAAAAATAGAATGGATGACAAGTCTATTCCTGGCGGATTTTCACAGGGCAAAAATATGCGCGGGCATATGCTAATTTGTGGTGCTGGTAATACTGAGCCAGTAAAACCGGAATTTTTGCAGGAAATTTTGGCAAAACTATCCGGTAAAGACGATTTCAAAATTGAAGGAAGATTGAAAAAAGCGTTTGATGTGGATGCGAAGAGCAAGGAGATGTTGGATCTCTTGGATGATGGCAAATTAACTGAAGATGTTTTGCGCAAAACAGCCAGGGATGTAAATGTTCCATTGAGAACATTTATAACTGAGATAATGATACAAAGAAATGAGAAGAATGGGATCAATAAGGAATTTTTAGCTAAAATCAAGGCCGTTCCAAATGACAAGGATAAAACCGCTACAGAAAATAAGATTGGCGTTGAGATTTTAATGGAGTATCAGAAAAAGAAGAATGGCGATAATGGGCAGGAAAAACAAAAAAATATGGATGAATCCGTAAAAAGATTGTCGGGACTGTTTGCGAGTTTTGAGTTGTCTTATGAAGCAATCGAAAAAGAGGCTAAAAAAGTCAATGTGAACCCAGGAGATCTTGCAGTTCAGTTTATCCAAGGCAGCCCGGAATTAAAGTCTCAATATGATGCAAAAAAGAGTTCGCTTGATGAAAAGGATACGAAGGCGGTTTATATATTAGCAATGAATGTAATTTTAGAAAATGAAAAGGAAAAAGTGGAAAGAAAAAACAAGGAAATGATCCAAGCAGCGATAAAAATAGAATCTGAAATTAAAGCTGAAAACGATCTGCACAAGAAAGTCATATTAGAAAAAAATAAGAAAGAAATAGAGAAAGAAATAAAGGATTTAGACAATAAATCAGGCGATATAGACGTTCAGATCCTTAACTTTTTAATTTGGTCGATGTCTAAATAATTAAATGAATAATCAAGAAAAATTTATTGCAAATTCGTCTTTCGAGAAAAATTATAAAATATTGTCTGAAAAAAAAGTTTTAGAGAAGGAATTGCTGGGTTTATTGGAAAATAAAAATTTATCTCGAGATGAGATAATAGATTTTTCTTCAAAGATGGAAATTAAGGTTAGTATTTTGTGCCAACGTATTTTAGAGTGGTCTTTTTTGACGAAAGAATTTATTGCTTATGCGAGCAAATCAAGCAAAAAAGCTCCGTATCCTGAAAAAGAATTAGGCGACATGATTATATCCTTTTTGGAAGAAAAACAAAAACTCGAACCGGCAAAAATTGAGCAAGAGCTGCAGGTAGTTGATATTCCGGTGACTCCGATTGTGCCAGTGGAACCTGTGGAAGAGGATCAGAAACCTGTTGCTACGCCTCCCCAGGTTTCAAAAGCGCCAAGTGTGGAGCCAACTCCGGTAATAAAAACCGTGGAGTCCATACCTCAACCGGGCAAAATAAATTGGCAGGAAGTAAAAAGAGAGAGCGAGGTGATGGCAATTGAGGATTTGGATGGGGATATACAAACATTTGAAAAACATGTGAAAGCATTGGGCGTGGCCGAAAAGGATGCCAGTGGCCGATGGCAATGGACGGGGGATAATAAGAAGCTAGTTTTTCTAGGAGATATTTTAGGTGATCGCGGCATGGATGGAATGGAAATTACTTCTATTATTGGAGATCTTTCCAAACAAGCAGAAAAACAAGGAGGGCAAGTCGATTTTCTTTGCGGGAATCATGATAGTGCATTAATTTACTTCTTGTGCAAATCAGAAAAGGAAAGTTTTAATAAAATGAAACCAAGTACGTTGACGAAGGATTATCCTGGAATTTGGGAATTGACCAAATTTGATCCATATCCTGATTCAGAATTTAAAAAAATAAATCCATTTTCTGCGGATTTTGAAAATAACGAAAAAGAGTTGTGGCAAAAACTCTATGATAAAATGCCTGAGATTCGGGTTAATATGAAAAGCAGTTCAGAAGGAATGAATATTCTTAAAAATATCTGTAAAATCAAAGTTGCTGTCATCCATGACGATTCGCTTTTTTGCCATACCGATCCGACAATTAGAATGATTCAGGATCTCACAAAGGATGAAAACATCCTGGAACGAGTTGGTGAGATCAACGATATTTTTCAGAAAAATTTGCAAGAGGCTTTGTTTAATGAAAAAGAATCAAATGAAAATTTTTGGCAGATTAATAAAATATACCTAAATACTGGGAATAGAGATTATTTTACTGAGAATAGAGCATTTAAAAATCTTGCTAAAAATTTATTGGTAACGATTCTAGAGAAGTTGTATGAACATAGGATGATAAGATTTACCAGTGGGGCGGATAGAGAATTTTATGAAGCCGGTATTGAGGGTCATAGGTGGGAATATTGGAGAGCTTATCTATACGATGATTTAAAGCATTTGAATATTAATGAAGCAATGATTGTAGAATGTATTGATAGTTGGAAAAAAGAAAATAGTTTGAAAGGTGATTATGCTAGTGCAATGAAAAATATACTTAAAAAATTGATTACGATGAAAAAGATTGAAGATACTGATGAGCACGATGACGAGCATTATAAATTGGAGGAAATGATGAAATCTCTTGGAGAAAAAATGGAAAAGTTAAACCCAGTTGAGGGCAATATCCAAAAAGTCAAAAATTCCGGCATTAACGCTATTATTCATGGGCATACACCCAAGAGAGAGAATGAGCAATACTATAATGAAAATGACTTGGTTATTGTTTCGCCCCATGCTTCTTTGGATGAGTATAATCGAGAACACGGAATCATTACTATTCAAAAGAATGGAGGGATTAGATTAATTGGGAAGAATTTCAGGGATAAGAGATAGATAGCCTAGGTATCTCTTGAAAACAAATAAGAGCAAGCGTTTTCGCTTGCTCTTTCCTCTAAATAATGGTTCCGCAATTCGGGCAAAAGCAGGTGCTTTTGTGAAATTGCATCAAGCAGTCGTTATTTTTGCAGCGTGTGATGCCACCATAGAATTCGAGCATGACTTCACCTGGAAATTCGCCCTCACTCTGACATCTTAGCCAACGCCTGAGCATTAATTTCATCTTGAAACCAATTCTCACGGCTGCTATAGCCTCGGTTCGTGTGGCTCTGACATTGCCTAGCCACACGGTTATTCCATCCGCAGATCTTTCGCTCCGCCCAAGATCATTTACGGTTGTCCCAGTTGCGAATGGGTCAAAGCCCAACAGACAGCGGGAAAAAAGATAAGCAAACGACCACCAGTCTTCTTTTTGTGAAAAAGGCACTAGAGGCTCTCCTTTTTCACGGTTTTTTCTGCGAGCAGGATAGACAATCTCATCGTCCAGCGCCGATGGCTCAAAAACGAGATCAAGATCCGGACGATTGATGCCCCAACTGTCTGTGTCAATAATACGGATTTCGGCAAAGCCACTGTCTTTCCAGTTCTCTTTTGGTTTTACCAAAATATTCCGCAGATTGAAGTCGCCGATTATGAAGCCCTTTGCGTGGATCATTTTCACGGCGCGGTGGATTTCAAGAAAAATCAAAGCGATATCCTTGAAGCCGATGCCGTTTTCTTTACGAAAGTCGGGATCAGTGATTTGTGAAAGTTCCCACCAACCTTGCAGGTTCTCCATTGTGTAACCAATGGTATTTTTATTATAATGCATATCTGGAAAATACGTATCCTCATTGTGGCCATAATCGTCGACTTTCCCCATACTCAGATAGCATCCTATGCCAACTTCTCCAACAATGAGTTGTGGTATTGTTGCGACTTTTTCTAAATCATTAAGTAAATCAACTCGATGATAAAAAATTAAAAATTCAAGCAGGCTAATTTTTTCTTTCTGCTTATCCCCAGAAGGAAAAACTTTTATCATTTTATTTTCCCTTTCCCAGTAATAAATAACGCCTTCTCCTCCTTCATCAATTTTTTTTAAGTCACCATAGTCAAATTCATCAAAAACTTCATGGTCAGGACTTAAATGAAATACATCGCATGTTCCTAGCATGTCAAACCTCCTCATTTATTTTTTTAAAGGGCTTATTCTTCTGGGATTGACCTATTCAATCCTTTCACTAAATAAAAAAATTTTTATTTAGTGAAAAAACTGAAATATATAATATACTGTCCGAAAAAGCGTTGTTTTCGGACAGCAGTAGCTTTTTAGGCCACTTTGTTCAATAGGAGGCATTTGTTTTTCATGATGATTTCCCATTTGGGATTTTCGGCAATGAGAGCAAAAGCTCCAGAGCCTAAATTTGTGAAGATGGGAAGAAGCGCGTCCAGGTTAACGCTAATTGCGGATTGTCCCGGAACTTCAGTGCCATCTTTGAAAAACGGATTTCTGAATATTCTCACCTGCTGCCAGAGAGCTATTTCGCAAAGCTCCTGGAGCTCTGCCAACATCAAGCCGCGACGAGGAAGGAATGCCTGCAATTTGGCATCATCTTTATCTTCATAATCGCGATAGGCAAAGATAAAGCGTGCCATGTGATAGTTTGCATTCTGCCGATGTTGGTCCTGTCGTTTCTGGTATGATGCATTGACCAAGACGTAGTCGTTTCGCACTAGATTTGCCGGAAGTTTTGCAAGTGTTATTCTTTCCGGCTTATCTCCAGCGAGAAGATCTTTGCCTGTTGGGGCGCTTTTTGTCTGTTTTCTGTTCGCGGCCATCTGCTTGTTTTCAATTCCCAAATTCCAAAGACCCATAGGAACAGCATCATCATTGGTAAAACTGAACTGGATAGAAAGCAAACGATCGTTTCTGTTCAATGCAATATTCATTTTTATTACCTCCTTTTTGGTAAAGTACAGTTTATTTTTGGAATAAAATTATTTTCATTCCCTATTAAATCTATCCTTGTCAAAGTTTTCATAAAAAAACAAACATTATTTCTTCGTGAAAAATTTGAGGTAGTTGGGGACAGAAAAATTTCTGTCCCCAGATTGATGTTAGTATCATTTCCCCAGAAAAAAGTCGCTCGAAAATATTTCGAAGTAGCGACGAAATTCCTTTTTTTGCAGATCCAGATTATTTGCCATCTTCTGATTAGTCAAATCAGCAAAATAGCATCTGTTCTTGCCGATGCCAGCCTCATTAGCCATTTTTTTGAATGCATCCTCCGATAAACCGTCGTTCGTTTTAAAGTAAGCAATGGCTACCTGAAACAGGGTGGGCTTCCCAAAAGACTTTATTGCATTGGCAACTTCTGATGGGCTGTGAGGCGGAAGATTATTGGCTCCGTCCGTAAGAATAAACACCTTACATAATGGAGGAACCGCCTTAGGTCTAAGTATGGGTGACACCGCTTTTGTTAATTGGATGCCATTTACTGCAGCTCGGAAAAGAGCAGTCTGTCCGCCAAGGCCAGTTCTTTTGAGGTCCGCTATTTTTAGCGGGTTGGTGAGGATTTCATCCAATGAGAGGAATCCTTTCCAGGGACTGACAATGTCGTCGGAAAAAAGCTGGCAACCGAGGCGAACGGAAAATCTTGTTTTGGATGCTCCTTGCAGGCCGGGTAAAAGTATCGAGTTGAAGCACCAGACTAAATCTTCGTAGTATTTGCTCATTGAACCGGAAATATCCATGATTAAATCGAATATTACCATTTCGCGTCTTTTTTCCTTCTCATTAAGCGGGGTTCCGTAGTGCGCCCGCGCCTCGTCCTCTGTTGGATACTTTCTGAAACCCTGTTTTCCTGTCTGCTGATTTTTCCCATTAAAATCTCTGTTGTGCATGACGCACCTCCCTTAGTGTTAAAGAACATTTATGTTGTCAGCAAGAAAATCTTGCCTTAGGCCTTACTTCTATGAAGCAAAGCTTTCCGAAAAGTTTTTTTTAAACCCTTTGGAAAAATTTGCTTTACTAAAGCCCCAATATTGAGTAAATAGAGAATGTGCTGAGCAACATCAGAGTCTAGCACTGAATATAACCTTTTGTCAAGGCATTCATTGCCGAATTCAACCCATTTGTCAAAAGTATATAGAAATATGCTGCTCTTGCTTCTTACCTTAAACTTATGGTAAGTTGGTTATGTAAGTTAATATGTACAAATATTATGGGTGAATTTCAAGAGCCTTGGTATAAAAGGCCAGACACTAATCCAAATGAGCCACAGGATGTCGACAGAGCAAAGCAATCCGAGCTCATGATACGATTTTTGTCTTCTACTAAAAATATTAATGGTTTTGAAAATAAGAGTTTTAAAGATATTTTACAGAATGAAGAAGGTAAGCGAATTTTCATAAATAACTTAACGCTAGAACAATTTGAAAATTTATTAGCTGGTGTAAATGGCATACTGAGAAATAAAAATAAGGATGACTGGAAATTAGATGGAGATAATGTTGCGCTTAAAGGCTTTGTAGCCAATGCGTATCCTCCTAATTTTAAAGACAAAAGAGAGCTTTTGGAGAAAACACTTTTAACAGCTCAAAAAATGAATAATGGAAAAAGATCTCTCCAAGACATAGCACTTCTCTTGTCCAGCATGATTAATGAGATTCACGCCTTTGGAGATGGTAATGGCCGCACTAGCCGTCTCGTTTATCATATTATCGCTGAAAGTAACGATACTCTGGATAAAAATAAAATCGTTGAATTATTAAGCAGTGACGGGCGCTATGAAATCGATATCGATCCCGGCCATATAAATGTGAAGATTTTAGATTTAATGGAAAATGAGGTTCTTGCAGACAAGAAGATGCGGTTGAATATTGATTTCAGGGATTATGATGATATTGAATACAATGATGAACTTACTGAAGAGGAAGTGATATTATTTTCAGAAGGGCTAGAAGATGACAATTCGATAATGCAGCTTGCGTTATATGAATTGATAAAGCATAAAGTCGATAAAGAAAAATACCTAATTTCATACGCCGAATATCCAAGCTCGTTATACATTAAATTAAAAGAGTTAATAGAGCACACCTCAGCAGCTGAATTCAGGCAAATTATTGGCAATTATTGGCAATTAAAAAAACATCATGCTGAATTGCTGATTGATATCATAGCAAGTCCAGACAAAAAAATATATCAAATAGAGGAAGACGGTCAAAAAATGTCTCTAAAAGAATATTATGAATTTAATCTTGATAATAATTTTATGTTAAATAAAAATTTTAATAAAAACTTATAAATTAATCGATAGCGCATTTTTTTGGAGTTAATACTCAAGTTGTTAGGCCTAGCTGTCTATAGCGCATTAACAATGCGCTTTTTCTTTTTTAAAGAAAATCATACTTCAGATTAAAATTTTTTTGCATGCCGCATTTTTGCATGCCTACATTTGACAAATTTCAGGGTAGGTGGTATCGTTAAATGTCCCTTAAAAATTAAAATATATTTATATCCTCAAGGCCTTGGGCTTTGATACGGGCTTCAGATATTAAATCTGAATCCAAAATTTGAGAAAGGAGGGCTTGGAACAATGGCCAATGGGAGATTTAGCTCGAAGAAGAAAAGCAGCGGTTACAAGGGCGATCGTTATTATCGCACTGAGTGGAGAGTCACATCACCTCATCGCGCGCCACGAACTGAGACATACGATATCGGATTCAGCAGAGACGATGTCATCGATGAGCGGCTTGGCGCAAAATTGGCACATGCCAGAAGGCAGCTGGAATCAAACACGCTGCGGCATGGCGATGAGATGGAACTTGCCAAAGTGTATTTCATCGGCAAAGGATGACCCGATAATGCCAGTGTTTTCAAAACAACGAAAACCTGGCATTTTTTTATTTAGTCAAAGCGAATTGACAAAAAGCCACACAATGCTAGATTTGGGATAACCAAAAGGCAGAGAAGCTCATTAAAATCTTAAGAAAGGAGGTGAAAAATGAGCCGTTATCGCAATGGCAGGTGGAGAAAAAGGCGAAGGCGCAGAGGCAAGCCAAAATCGCAGGGTGGCGGAATTTTTGTAAATCGTAGAAGGCCAGAATCTTCATTTGTGCCGTTCTATGATATCTACCTTAATGCCAAAGAGCGGGTTTATTCCTGGTTTTATGGTGTGCCCGAAGGATCCTATATCCGCTGGAATAACAAGGGTAAAATTATCGGCCACACAACCAAGGCGAAGCGCCCATGGTTTTCAAAAAAACGCTGAACAAAAATCGTCCAAAAGGACGGAAGGGAAAACGAAGATGGCAAGATTCAGAAGAAGAGGCAATGGCAGAAGAAGGGGCAATGGAAACCATAAAAACAAGACAACTTGCTGGCACTGCAGACGTAAAATCTGGGGGAAGGTGTGGGATTGGAGTGGTCATCCAGTGCACAAAAGATGCCACGACATCTGCTGTAAAAATCTCATCTCCGGGCGGAAGTTAAGAGAAAGAATCATGAACTCCATGCCGCAAAGAGATAATCGCGGCTTGCTCGCCAGAATTTTCAATTTGTAAGATGATTCCAGGCATAAGCTTTTCTATCAGGATCGGACGCAAATCTTTGAAAAAAAGGAGGTCAAGCATGTCGCTCAAGCAAAGAGAAAAAGAATTAAAAAGACGAATCAGCCGATCTATGCAAGATGCAGGCTCCTATCGTCCGACAAATAATTGCAAAAAGCTGCAGCGTAAATTGGCAAATGTGCAGCGGAAGCGTCAAAGAAACCGGAGGCGATGGCACTACTAAAAATTAAAGTTTCAAAAGGCACGCGAACATCAGTTCGAATGCCCAGCCCTGTGTAATTTTATTACAGAGGGCTCGTAATGTTTTTAGGGAGGATTTTTATTTCTAACCACTTATTGATCCGCCGTGAAACCAGTGTTTTAATTTGCCAACAATGCAAAAAATCGGGCCAGATCCGGTTTTTTGTTCGGAAAAATTGGCCTAAATAAGCTACAATTGACATTTGACAAAAAGTCGTTTTGGGTGTATAATAGCCGGTTATGATAATTATGGAATTTTATGTCTAATTTCCGCAAAAAATTGATATTTCTGTCGTTTCTGCACGTGGATTTTTTCGCGGCGGTTGAAGTGACGGCGATGACTGTGGCGGCACCGAGAATATCGGAATATTTTTCTTTGGGCGAAAATTCTTTCCCGTGGATCATCAATTCCTATCTGTATACAATTTTCGCGGCGCTTTCCATCTTTCTTATTTTCAGCAAAAAGCTGCGCCAAAAAATTACTGGCAAGCAATTCTTTGTGGAGGGCCTTATATATTTTATTCTGGGCAGCATTATTGTTTTCTTTGCCAACAGCGCCGGATTGTTCTTCTTCGGGAGAATCATTCAGGGTGTCGGGGCGGCGATGGCTTTCATCGGCCAGATGTGGACGATGACTGAATCGTATAAGGAAGAAATCAGCACGCCCTTGTTTTGGACGGAAGTTGGTTTTGTGCTGGGCATTATCGCCGGGCCTTTTATCGGCGGTGTTTTTACCGGGCTATACGCGGATGGCTGGAAACTTATTTTTGCTTTCAATGCCGTGATCTGCATTCTCGGCGGTTTGATTTTTGGATTCCTGTATGAACGAAAAGAACAGCCGGTTGTTTTCACGCTCGAAGGCGAAAGTAAGCTGGAAAAAAGTTTCTGGCTGGTGATCTTAGTGGAAATCATCATCGGCGTTATTGCTGTGGCTGGAGAATTTATTATTTCCATTTATCTGCAAAGCTTCAAAAATTTCACGCCTATGGCGACCGGGATGGTTCTCTTGAGCGCTTCAATCGGCGTGATCGCCGGCAGCGGCTATATTGCCAAATCTAAAAGCAAGGACTATTTCCGAAAAATTCAAAATGGACTTCAGGGCATGATTATGGCCGCGATTTTGATGGGGCTGACTTTTCATTTCGGAGTCATAATGCTGGCGCCGATTTCTCTTTTTATCATCGGAGTTTTCTTCGGCTTCTTGGGCGTTGCGGTCTTTTCGTACATCTCGCAAATTTTATCGGCGGATATTTTGGTCAAAGGTACAATTCTTTATTTAATCGCCATGCAGCTGGGAAACGCCCTGGGCGTGCAGACGGAAAATGTCTGGATGCTTCTTGGCCACAACTTTTTACTGCTGGTGATTTTTATGGTATTCTTGCTGCAGATAGCGCTTTACGCGTCTTTGAAACTGGTCAACCCGGAAAAGAATAAGGAACTTTCCAGGGAACAACTGCAAACTAAATATGGAACAACCTCAAAATAAAAAAGAAAAAAGTCCGGCCACTTCTTTTGCTGATCCGAAAAATTATTCTCAATTCTTAGTTTATTTTATCTTCATCCTGCCACTGAAGTATCTTTTTAATCTGGAAATTATCGGCAAGGAAAAAATTAAAATCAAAAAGCCCTTAATAGCTGTTGCTAATCATCAATCGATGTGGGATTCATTCATTGTCCTTTCGGCCATGGGTCTCACTAATTTTCGCAAAATGTTTCCGTGGCGTTCGCCGATCACCAAATCGCTGTACCGCTTGCCATGGGTCTGGGTTTTTGCCAAACTCATCGGGCTATACAAGATTGAGCCGAAAGGCGAACTAGCTGAAAGTCTGAAGGATACATGCAACTTTATTGATAAAGGCTATTCAATTTTCTTTTTTCCAAGCGGCCGGCGCTTGAAATTTGACGAAGTTGTCGAACCGAAAAAGGGCATCGGTTACATTTGCCAAGAAAAAGAAGTCAGTTTTTTGCCGGTCAAAATTATTTATCGCGGGTACAACAAAAACGGCCGGGGCAAGATTTGGGGAGCCAAAATTATTTTCGGCGAACGTTTCGATTCCGTGGTAATGAGGCAGATGTATGATCCGGACAAATTACATATCGCGATTACGGACAGAATTTTTGCTATTGAAAATGTTGGGAATCTCAAAAGTGGCAAGCTAACAGCAGAAGTGGCTGATGAATTTAGTCTGGAACTTTTGAACAGCGTCCTGGCGGTGGAAAAAGATTCTTTTCCGGCGAATCGGGAGGGCTATGAAGATGCGGAAGAATATTACCGGAATTTTCTGCTGAATAAAAACAATATCAAGATTTTTCTAAAAAGCGGAGAAAAAACAGTCGGACATATTTTGCTGCGGCTGCATAACGATGCCTACGAAGAGCTCAAAGGCGATGACCCGCTGATGCAAAAAGACGACAACCGGTATTATATTGAAACAATGGCCATTCGGCCTGAATTCCGGGGCGGTTACGGATATTTGGACTTGACTTTCAAAGCTATCGAGGAAGTCAAAAAACGCGGCAGCAACAAATTTTCCATGCACATAAGAAAGACTCGCGGCTTGAGCCAATCATTCCAAAAATTATTCGGCAAAGACATCACCTCGTTGAGGCATATTGACAGTTGGAAATGGTTGAATGGCGAGCCCTATGACTACATTGAAGCGGCTTATACAAAATCATTATTGCGTCTTAGGCTGATGATGTGGTCATACAAAGCTTATTCAAAAATTAGGAAATTGATATTCAAGAAAAAACGAAACACGGCTTGACAATCGTATATAATCATATATAATCGTATATAGTTAAATATATATGATAAATATATGCAAAACAGATTCGCAAAAAGAGCCATTCTAAGCCAAGAAATACTGCAAAAGATAGCCCAAATAGACGAATTTAAAGGCTTGTGGAAGGGCAGTCTGAGGCTTAATCCTCAGACATTGGGCAGGCTAAAAAGGAGTGTTTTGATTACCAGCACAGGAGCATCCACTCGCATTGAGGGCTCAAAGATGTCTGATGAAGAAGTGGCAAGGCTCATAGCAGGATTAAGGTCAGCGCCGCCCAAAGGGAGAGATGCAGAGGAGGTGGCAGGATATGCTGATTTGCTTGGCAGAATCTTTAATCATTGGAAAACTCTTAAAATTACTGAGGGGCAGATTTTACATTTTCACAAAATTCTTCTTAATTTTTCTCGAAAAGACCAGGCGCACAAAGGCAAATATAAGATCACGGACAATAAGGTGGTGATGCGGAAAGAAAGTGGCGAAGAAGTTGTGATTTTTGAACCGACTCCGCCATATCTCACCAAAAAAGAAATGGACGATGTCTTGTTTTGGCTAAATGGAGAAATGGAAAAAAGGGAAACACACTCTCTCATACTTATCGCCAATTTTATTTTTGAGTTTTTGGCTATTCATCCTTTTAGTGATGGCAACGGCCGGCTCTCTAGAGCACTGACCACATTATTACTTCTTAAAGCCGGCTATACATATGTGCCATATGTTTCGTTGGATGAAATCATTGAAGAAAGAAAGATTGAATACTATCTGGCTCTCAGAAAAACCCAATCCAAACATAAGACGAAACAGGAAGACATCGCTCCCTGGCTGAATTTTCTTCTGGAAGCGCTTCTGGAGCAAATTAAAAGAGCCAAAAAAATAATGGAAAAGGATCAGCCAGAAAAATTGCTCTCAGAAAAGCAGCTGGCAGCTTATCAGCTATTTAGGGACGATACACTAAGCGTTTCGGAAATTAGCGGGCTTCTTAAGAACTCGATTCCAATGGCTACTTTGAAACAGGCGTTATCCCGCTTGGCCAATCTTAGATTAATTGAAAAAATCGGTTCTGGCAGAGGAACGAGATACAGAAAACTGTAGGTCGTTTGCTATTGAATATAGCGAGGTATAATTTAAAGTAACTGATACTTTTTATGAATAAAAAATCAAAATACAAAACTTATTATGAATGTCTGAAATGCGGGGACAGAATTTACGGGGATACAAATAAAAGGATGACCTGTTGCAAATGCAAGGCCATTACTGTTGATGGCTGTGAATATTACACTAGAATTATCGGAAACAAGAAGGATTGGAAAGAAATTCATGTTAAAATAACAAAGTAACTAGTCGTATGGTTTATAAAAGACTTAGGAATTTATAATTGCCAAAAGGGTGGTTTTTCATTTCCCGATCGCCCACCCTTTTCTTGCCAAAAATGGCATTTGGGGGCATAATTGGGGTAGGGATGGAGCGTCTTATTTTTATCGTTGAATTGCAATCAGAATGGGTATGAGAAAAAAGTCAAAAAAAACCAAAACCAAAACCAAAACCAAAACCAGAAAGGATATAATTGATATATCTGAAATTTATACCCCACTTTCTGTAGCGAAAAAGGAAATTCAAAAACGCTGGAAGGACAAGAAATTGAGAAAAAAGGTCAATGAATACCTAGGGGAAGTTCCAAGGGTTTTTAAATATAAGCCCAAAGTCGCTTTGTTTAGGTTTATTACTACACCAAACTTTGAATTTCAACTAGCCCTTGATACCGCAATTCTATTAAAAAAGGAATTAATCTTCATCGAATTTCTTAATGACAAGTTTTGCACAAGAAATCAAGACAAACTTTATCTTGGTAAAATTGTTTTTTTTCACGAAAAAAATGGAGAAAGTGCGGGGATGACTGATAGAAGGAAAATTATAGATTTGGAAAAAGCTGATAACAAACCTTTTAAAAAAATAAAGACAATCTGGGGAGAAAATTTAATCGATTTTCACCACGATTTATTTAATAAATACTACAAAAATACAAAAATCTTTGATGTATCAACTTTTAAAACCAATGGCGAAACGTCATATGAAGTTTATTTAAAAATGTTTGCTATTTTTATCTGTCATGGCGTATTGTTTGAAAATTATTTTGTCAATTCAAATAAAGATGAGCGGAAATTCACTTTAAAAGTAATAAAACCTGCATTTGAAAAAATTAAAGAAATATTTGGAGTTAAACCGTTGATAGTACCGTTAGTGGGTTTCAAAGATGAAGGCGATTTATTTTGGCAGTATTATCCTGAAAAAATAAAAAAAGAAATTAAACAAATAAACAATAAAAAGAAATAAAAAATGTGCAATTTTGATGTTCCTCAGTTATTATTTTATACACACATACCTACCCTAATCATAGGATTGTTACTTGGTTTTTTTATCTTTATGTCAGATAAGAAAAACCCAATTAACAGAAATTTATCTATATTCATAGTATTTTTATGTTTTTGGATTATAAGCGATTTGCTTCCATGGCTTTCTTTTAGCGTCGCAGTGAATCTTTTTTTTGTAAGAATACTGCCGCTAGTTTCGTTATCTCTTGTTTTTTTCCTATATTTTACATATGCACTTCTGGGAGAAAAAATATCTATTAAAAGAAAAATTATTTATGTTGTTCCCTACATACCCTTCATAATGCTTTTATTTAGTAATTATAATGCTTATGTAACAAACGCTAATACATGTGATTCTGGGTATGGCCCGCTCATTTGGTATGTATCTCTAATTAATTTAACCTATACTTTTTTTGCGGCATTTAAAATCTTTAAACATTATAAGAAAATAAATATAAATAATAAAGAAAAAAACCAGTCAAAAATAATTATTTACTCAATCGCCTTTATAATTTTATGGTTTTTGACTATTACTATTCTAGCAAACGCTTACTCAAATGAAGAAATATATTTATTAACTCCAATAGGCATAGTTGTTTTTATTGGGCTTTTAGCTTATGCAATTACAAAGTATCAATTCTTGAATTTAAAACTTATTGCCGCTCAAGTCCTGACTTATTCCATCTGGGCCTTAATTAGCTCGCAATATTTTTTTGCGGATTCGTTGATGGTTAAATTATTAATCACTCTAACCTTGCTATTGTCTTTGATTTTTGGAGACATGCTTATTAAATCCATCAAACTCGAAGTCCAACGCAAAGAAGAACTGCAGGGCATGTCGGACAAGCTATCCGAGGCCAATGAGCAGTTGCGGAAATTGGATAATTCCAAATCGGAATTTATTTCCATCGCTTCTCATCAGTTACGGACGCCGCTCACCGCCATCAAGGGTTTTGTTTCATTGCTCTTGGAAGGTTCGTATGGGCAAATTGTTCCAAAACAGCAGGATATTTTGAATAAAGTGTATACCGCCAACGAACGGCTGGTGATGCTGGTCGAAGATCTTCTGAACATCTCCCGCATGGAATCAGGAAGAATGGAATTCAAATTCGCGCCGTGGGACATCAGCAATATCTGCCAGGAAGTTATGGATACTTTTATGCCGCGAGCCAAAGAGGACAATAAATATTTGGAATACAAAAAACCGGAAACTCCTCTGCCGGAAATCATGATCGACGGAGTCAAGGTACGGGAAGTTTTATCCAACATGGTGGACAACGCTTTGAAATATACGCCCAAAGGCGGAGTCACGCTCAAAGTTGAACAGGCCGACGCGTCGCGCTACATACTGAACAGCCATGGAGACGTGGAGGACAAACCGATTGTCGGTCCGGTCATCCGCGTCACGGTTTCCGATACGGGCATCGGAATTCCAGCCACCGAATTACCCTATCTTTTTGCCAAGTTTTCCCGCGGCAAAGACATTTCGCGTCTGAATACTGGCGGCACCGGCTTGGGGCTCTATGTCGGCCGTTCCATGATTGAAAACAATGGCGGCAAGATCTGGGCCGAATCAGACGGCCAAGGCCAAGGCTCGCGCTTCATCATCGAAATGCCGATGCGCCAATCCGCGGAGCTGATGGAGAGGTGGGGATAGATTGAAAATTTCTAATTTCTAATTTCTAAAATCCAATGAGGCCGGAAGGCCTTTTTTAGGGTGAATTTGACACTGTTTGGCGGAAAATATATAATGTTGCTATGGTTAAGAAAAAGAAACAATCAAAAACTTATTCAGGGGATCATGTGGCGATGATGATTGAAGAAATGCATGGGCAGTTTAAGGTTTTTGGCGAAGTTCAAAAAGATTTGGTGGATAAAATAGACAAAATGGACATACGGCTTAGCGGCGTGGAAGATGATGTTACTCGAATCAGTATAAGATTGGGAGCTGTTGATGTTAAAATCGAAGGTCTTGTAAGAGATGTTAAAGATAGTTACAAATCTACCGCGGATTATTTTTCTCGAATCGAAAAAGAAATTTTGCCGATCAAAGCAGAGATAAAGGATTTGAAATCACGTTTGAGAGAAAAAGCCGAGCTGGCAAGAATATATATTTTAGAAAAGAAAATCGAAGTTATCGAGAGAAAATTGGCCAGAGCGTAGACTGGTTTTTGGTTGATAGTTTTTCGTTTGTAGTTTGAGGAAGGGCCGGAAGGCCTTTTTTGGCGGTTGATAGCAGTATTAATCCTGTTGCTTAACCCTTGCAAAAAAGGCAAAATTTTGCTATAATTATCTTATGACTATCCATGATTTTATCAAAAAAAGAAAACATCTGATCTGGTATGTGAAAGACTACGACAAGCTTTCGGCGGACTCCATTGTTGAGGCTGTTTTGAATTACGGCGACTGGGATGATGTACAAACGCTTATCAAAATTATGGGCATAAAAAAAGTCGCCAAAATTTTCCGGGAAAAATCCAAGCCGGGGAAATGGGGACGGACAAATTATCGGCCGGAAATCAAAAATTATTTTCAATTATATTTTAATAAATATGCACAAAATGCATAAAGAAATATTAACCAAAGAGCAATCGGAAATTTTGCCACTACTGGAAGATTTCTCCAAAAATTTCGGTTTGGTTGGCGGAACAGCCATCGCGTTGTATATCGGACACAGAAGGTCGATAGACTTTGATCTTTTTACGGACAAACAGTTTAATAACCAAAGTTTACTTAAAAAAATACAGAAAACTTTGAAAATTGATGAGATTATCGTGAATAAGCTGGATGAATTAACGCTTATGATTCATGGAGTTAAATTTACGTTTTTCAACTATCCTTACAAGATCAGTTACTCTAAAAAAGTAGGCAGCCATATAAAATTACCCGATCTTCTGACTCTGGCGGCTATGAAAGCCTTCGCGCTGGGAATGCGGGCCAAATGGAAAGACTATGTTGATTTGTATTTTATTCTGAAAGATCATTATTCCATCGAAGACATTTCAAAAAAGAGCAAAAAGATTTTTGGCCACAATTTTAATGAAAAAATATTCAGAGGCCAGCTGGCTTATTTTGAAGGCATAAATTACAGCGAAGAAGTCGAATTTATGCCGGGTTTTAAAATTAGCGACAAAGAGATAAAGAAAAGACTGACGGAGTTTAGCCTGGGCTGAAACAAGCTTTCATTTTTCAAACAAAAGGAAAGGCCGGAAGGCCTTTTTTGCTTTCAAAAAAGCTGATTTTAAACTATAATATAAGTATGTTCAGTAAAAAAGATTTTCAGCCGATAATCAAATATCTGAAACCATACAAAAAAGCCGTCCGCGTGGTGGTTGTCTTTTTGATTTTGGAAAATGCCACTTATCTGATCCTGCCTTTGATTTATGGAAAGATTGTGGACATTGTGGCTAAGGGCGTGTTTTTTGAAAAAATGGTTTTCATCTTGCTTTTTGCTTGGGCGGCGGCGGAAATGCTCAGCAATTGGTTCATGCGCGTGCGCGTCATCAATTCAAACAAGATTGCCTACCGGGCTTCTTCGGATCTGATCAATAGTTCTCTCAAGCATCTGGTTAATCTGCCGCTAGCATTCCATAAAAGCCAAAAAATTGGCGAAATTGTCCAGCGTTTTTCCCGGGCGGATAATTATATCTACACATTGGTTGATCAAGCGATTTTCAGCATGATTCCGTATCTCTTGACTTCTTTTCTGGCTTTCATCATTATCATTTGGATCAATTGGATCCTGGCTGTCATTTACGCGATTTTTATAATTGTGTACGTAGCGCTGACAATCAAAAAAACCAATCCGATTATCGAATATCAAAAAAAACTGAACAAAGTTTTTGAAAAAATGTACGGCGACATCTATGACCGGACCCCAAATATCATCAGCATCAAATCCAACTCGACGGAAAAAATCGAATACGAAAGAAATATGGGTAACACAAACAAAGGTTTTCATCTTAACAACAATCAAGTGGCCATGTGGATGCAAATGGGTTTTTGGCAAAGTCTGACTTTTACCATCGGCTTCGTGGCTTTGTTTGGCACGGGAATTTATCTTGTGAGCGCCGGTCGGATTACGATCGGACAATTTGTCATTTTGCTGGCGTATATCAATTTTGTTTCGAACGCGATTAATATGCTGGGCAGCCATTACAAACAATTGCAGGAAAGTTTGGTGACCATCAACCGGTCGGAAAAAATTTTTTCCGAAATTCCGGAAGAGTATGAATCGCCGGGGGCGATGGAGCTCGAAAATGTCCAAGGCAATGTGGAATTTTCGCAAGTTTACTTTTCCTATGACAAGGAAAAAATTTTGGACAATGTCAGTTTTGCGGCGAAAGCCGGCGAGATGATCGCCATTGTCGGGCGAAGCGGAGAGGGCAAGTCGACGTTGGTGGATCTGATTTCCCGCTATAATATTCCGCAGAAAGGAAAAATCATGCTGGATGGGGTGGATATTAAAAAACTTAAGTTGAAAAATTTGCGCGATGCTATCGCCATCGTGCCGCAGGAAATTGATCTTTTCAACGACACGATCAAAAATAATATCGCTTATTCAAAAATTGGGGCGAGTGATGATGAAATTATCCGGGCGGCCGAGCTGGCGCATTGCCATGAATTCATCGAAACATTTCCCAAGAAATATGAGCAGATTGTCGGTGAGAAAGGCGTGAAACTGTCTACCGGGCAAAAACAACGTGTGGCTATCGCGCGCGCCATTTTGCGTGATCCAAAAATTCTGATTTTAGACGAAGCGACTAGCGCCCTGGACAGCGAATCGGAAAAATACGTGCAGGAAGCTTTGCAGGAAGTCATGAAAAATCGGACGACTTTTGTCATCGCGCATCGTTTGAGCACGATCCGCAAAGCTGATCTAATTTTGGTCTTGGAAGACGGGAAAATTGTGGAATCGGGCGACCACGCCGAACTTCTCCAACACGGCGGCGTGTATCAGAAGCTAAGCGAGCTGCAACAAATAAGCGTCTAAAATCTTGACAAAAACGCTTTTTAAGCCTAACTTGCAAAGAGGTGGTCCTTTTAAAATTCAATCAAATCAATCAAATCAAATTAGGGGGAGGTGGTTAAATGATGTAAACATGGGAAATGGCGAACTTAGCTAATCTGGGAAAAACCAAAAAAGGAGGATGGAATGAAGAGAAATATTTTAACAGTTTTGTTGTTTTTGGCAAGCATGATTTGCGTCAGTTTTAGCCAGGCAGAAGCGTTTCTATTGCCCGATACCGGGCAAATAAAATGCTATCAGAGTGTTAGTCCTTATGCCGAAATCCCTTGTGCGGGAACAGGGCAGGATGGGGCTTATGTCATCAACCCCATGTCCTACACCGACAACGGCGATGGCACGGTGACGGACAAAAATACAGGGTTTATGTGGCAGCAGCAGGATGATGGCACAATGCGGACATGGGACGCAGCGAACAGCTATTGTGCTTCCATTGGAACAGGGTGGCGGCTGCCGACAAAAAGGGAGCTGATGAGTATTGTCGATTATTCAATTCCTTATCCCGGTCCGACGATCAACACAACGTATTTCCTTAACACAAATGCGAACTATTATTGGTCGTCTACTACCTACGCCTATTATCCAGGCTACGCGTGGTCTGTGGACTTCAGTCACGGTATCGTTAACAGTGACTACAATAAGTCCGCCTCCATGTATGTCCGGTGTGTGAGCGGCGGACAATATCCATTACAAAGCCTCGTTGACAACAATGATGGCACTATCACTGACAATGCTACCGGCCGTATGTGGCAGCAAGGTGAACCAGGATATATGACATGGGATTCAGCCCTTTCATATTGCGAAGGGCTGTACCTTGATGGTTATTCAGACTGGCGGCTGCCAAATATCAAAGATCTTGAGTCAATTGCCGATAACACGAGATATAATCCCGCAATAGATACTGCCTTTTTCCCGAATGCCGATTATTCATCTGGTTATTGGTCGTCTACTACCAACGTCAGCCTTCCGTCCTACGCGTGGTACGTTTATTTCTATAATGGCGGCGTGCCATTCTATGGTGACAATGCAAACTATGGCTATAAGTACAGCGGCAACAAATATGTCAGGTGCGTGCGTGGCGGAGGTTCAATACCTCCAACGGCTAATCTCACTGTCAATCTAACAGGGAGCGGAACCATTACCAGTTCTCCGGCCGGCCTTAGCTGTTCTGGAAATGTTTGTACTGGATCATTCCCACTAGGGACTTCAGTGGCTCTTACGGCTAATCCTAATGGGGGATGGAAATTTGAATATTGGGATAATGGAATCGCAAACTACAACCAGAATCCATGGACTATCACGATGGACGCAAACAAAGCCATTACGGCGAACTTTGTTTGGGATGACAAAATCTCCTTAGTTCCTGTCGACTCCACCCCGATTGGTAACCGGACGCCGTTAATTTTAGTCCACGGCAATAATATGGAAACTGAGAACAACTTCGGCTGGAACAATTACCTCAAAGCTTTCAGAAGAGATTCTGCTTTTCAGAGGCAGTACAAAGTTTATCTCTTCTCGTGGGATTCCGAACAACCCAATTCTTACAATGGTATGGCTATGGGATCAATGATAGAGAGCTTGCCGGAATTGCAAAACAAGAGCTTGACAATCTTAGCCCACAGCCGAGGCGGGCTCATCACGCGTTATTTTATGAATCAGTACACAATGCAAAGCGGCAATCAGAATGGCCAGCTGGGCGGAGAAAAAGTGAAATGGCTCGTGACACTGGCGACACCGCACAGAGGCTCGCCGTGCGCAGATCCGATTTGGGTCGGTATTTCGTTGGATTATAACTTTTCCAATTCGACAGAATTATTTCTTTCCGATCTCTATTTCACCGATCTGCTACCGCCCAGGGACCGCATATATGATCCTCAATCCTATCCAAACCTTCTCTGGGATGACGTAGATAACGAATTGACAACACAGGCAGTGTGTTATAATCCTGCGCTTAACGGCGAGGTTGAACAATGTACCCCGCTCATGTCAAAAACGGCCCTGAATGATCTTACTAAGTTCAACCAAAATGAGCGTTATTTTAATAAAATAATTGCTTATGGAGGGAATAATTATAGCATGATGCTAGATTTTCAAGTAATGCTTATGCTAAAAATCTATCCGGAGATAATCTTGATTTTAAGTGAGCATCAACAACTAGGCTGGACCACAGTATTAATGGAGAGAATGCCGATCATCCCGCCTGGGGATACCAAAGTTCCCAATAATCACCAGCTTCCTTTTAAAGCCAATGATGGTATGGTTCCACTCACTTCGGCTTTATTTCTAAAGCACGATGCTTCCGGTCTATTTCAATTCAATAGGAATAAGTTCAGTTATGACAAGGCGCTGTTGAATAATTCTTTCTGCCAGATAGCGGAATGTAACGTGGTGGATGGAACGATTGATCATCAAAGCTTTTTGGATAACAGCCAGGTTATTTCAACCATACTCATGAAATTAGATCGTCTTCACTAAGAAGAACTCGCAAACTAAGACAGAGCAAAAACCATTGCTCTGTCTTTTCACTTAGCATTGGTCAAATCAACGCCTTTGTCCACCTCGTAGACAGTTTTTTATTTTGGTACTAAGATTGAAACATAAGTTAATAAATCTAATTCTATGGAATTACAAAAGGAGGAACGCAGAAATGACAATGAAAAAAAGGGTTATAAAAAAACGGCATTATTTTCTTTCATAGTATCAGCAATCTTTCTTGCCGTATATATTTATTCCTTAAACCAAGCCCAAAAACAACAGGCGCCATGGTGGAATAATGATAGTTATTACGATCAACTTACTCTTATCTCGTTGTTAGTAAGTTTTACAACAGCGATCATTGCAATTGTTTCTTTTTTCAAGTATAAACAGAATACAAAAAATATTATTTATAAAAATATTCCCGCCAAAGTATCACTGGGCATAATTATTCTTATGTTCATTCTTATGCCGCGATTATTCGTGTTGGTTACATCGCAGAACATAACAACGGCACTACTGCCACCAGTTTCGGTTATGGAATGGATCATCATTGCCATCGGCATAATTCTCATCGCGCTGGGAATTTTTAGAAAATCGAAATAGATTGTAATTGTAAAGTTAAAACAAAGACGCCTTTTGTTGACATTTTTTCACCCGCCTGCTATGCTTTAGGTATGAATGAGAAACAACGCGTAAAATCTAACATCTCTAGCCTTTTGCTACTCCTACTCGAAAATAGGATGGCAAGTTTTGTTTCTCAAAAAAATTAATTTAAAATAGAGAGTGAACGGCGAGCCATCCTAGAAGATGGTTTTTTTGTTGTTTAACAATTCAATCCACTGGATCATAGATTCAGCGAAATAAAGGAGGAGTTATGGTTGAAATAACAGCCGAGAGAAAATGCAATCGTCTCCATCGCAGCAGCCGCTGTAGGAAGAAAAGGGATCAAGAGTTTTGTTCTGGCACCGATGATTATTGCCCAGCCAGAGATGGTCTTCGCGAGGAAAAAGATTTTGTCGGCGATTTTCATTTTATCCACGAAAGCATCACATCGAAAAAGCAGTCATATGCCGATGCCGCCTGATCTTTTTTGAAGGGTTGTCCAAATGGACAATCCTTCTTATTTTATGGGGTTGACAAAAAAATCAATGCTTGCTACAATGCAGATACTTTAAAAATACCAAAACCTAAAAGCTGGATCCCGAAGCAATTCGGGGTTGGGTCTAGTTTATCCGCCAAAGTGGCGGGAAGGTGATCTCTGCGTGAGTGGAGATTCGGCATCCTCCGTAATCATGGGATAATCAATGTCGTTCGCGAAAAGCGAAGCCTGAGTTGATGAGCGGGAAACAGTGCTGGCACATCCGTGGCAGTTTTTTGTTTCCTGGAAAAAAGGTGGCAACACGAAGTTTTAATATAAGATCTAAAGACTCTTCGTCCTTTTGCACAATGCTTTTTGTATTGTGTGCGAGGATGGGGAGTTTTTTTGTTTTCAACAAAAAACCCGGCTCAACATTGTTGAGTAAAAGTTCTTTAAAAAGGAGAGAAATCATGGATGAAAAAACGATGCTGGAGAAAATTAAACAAGAATTAGAAAAAAGATTTGAGGTTGAATTTAGAGAGAGGCTGATATTGGGTAATATTTGTAAAAATATCTTCAGAGCTCAACAAAAAGGCATTGCCATTGTTGTTAAAATAGGCATCAGCGATCCAGAAAAAAAAGAAATAAGGTTAAATCAGGATGGTTATTCCGAGATGAGAAAGATTGGCGCTATCTCTCTTCTGCCATTCCCTTTATATTTTATTGAGATTGAAAAAATCCCAATAATTATAATGCAGGATTGTGGTTTGGATTTTTGGCACGCGATAAAATTAGAGAGGGCACCTGCAAATCTTTATTCAAAACTTACCTCAGGACTTGAAGATGTATACAATAGAACAAAATGTTCTCCATTGGAGGCGATTAAATCGCTTAATTCACTCAAGGATTTTCTAATCAAGCAATACCAAGCATTTTTGTTTCCTGTATTTGGCAGTCAGAGTATGATGATGGAGTTGCTGTATGAAACGGAGATGAAGGAATTTGCTCCAAAATTCGGATGTTTCTCAAGCTTCGACTTTACACCCGAGGATGTGTTCGTTACTACTTCCGGCGTAAAATATGCTGATCCATTGCCTGGTCTCATTGGAGTGCCTATTGTTGACATGGCTTGTTTTGCGGGAGTTGCTCGTGATGCATATAAGCTTCCTGGATCAATCGAGGGATACGATATAATGAAAAGGTTCGCGCTCGAGACGATTTCAGAAATAATAATACTGGAAAAAACTCTGGCTCAAAAAATTTTTTTGTTTGGTCGTGCCTTGCAAAGTGCTCTTTCGTCAAGATTCAGAATCGATACTGAAAGAAAAAAAGCGCAAGAGTTGTTTAAATCAAGCTGTTGTTATTGCAGTATGTTTGTTGAAAAATAAGAAAGGAGATGTGAAAATGAAAATGGTGACCGTTGGCGGAAGAATTAAAGCAGCAAGTGTCGGTCTAAACCACTTATATGCAAGGAGCGATGCTGTTGAGTTGGATAAACATCTAAAGCAATTAAGGAAGAGGCCAATCAGAAATTTGCTCGAGGCATTTTTTCCTGCAGATTATGGAAGGTTAAGACAAATGATGGATGGAGTTGGGTTTTATCGGCCAGTTTTAAAAACCGATCAAGGAATGGCTGGGAACTTTCTACCATTCTATATCGATGAAAAAATCTGCATAAGTGATTTTTCAGTGAGAAGAATTATTTCTGAAAATGGCGTAGTCATTCCGGAACCTCATCACAACCATGAAAAAGCGGTTGTGGATTCTGTGAGAAAAGCTTTTTATAGCTTCGAGCTTGAGGAGGTCGCTTCACTGATTCAGTCAGTAGATTCGAAAAGGCAGGCAGAGAAAGGAAGAGAACTATTTATGTTTATCAGGCCAGCAATAACTGACTCCAAAATTGTATTTGGGGCGGATATTATTAGTGCAGTGACGGAAGCTGTAAATAATGTCTTAGCAAAAATATCAATTAGGGCCAGAGAATTAGAAAAACAGCACGGTGGCACAGTTCAAGATGATCGAGTAATTTATTGCCAGCCGGATGTGTATATTCTGGCAGATGGTTCAGTTGCTGTTGAAAAAATTAATTGTCCGGATGTAGGATTTTTCATCAGTGAGGTAGAAGACTCATTGTCTCCCATATTTGGTTCCATTAAAAAAATTGTATATGAATTACAAAAACAATTTTTTGATGCGATTCCAGATATTTTCAAGAAAGGCAAGGCCTTCTTACTAACCAGAGATGAGGTGATTGAAAATAAGGAGGATGTTCTTGAAATAAAAGAGATTGAAAGTTTGTTAAAGGGACTAAATGCTCTAGGGATTGATTTGGTGGTTTATCCAGTTTCAAGAGTTGATGAAATCCCACTTGGGTCAAAAGTAATACTTTTAAATATCAATTACGAAAGTATTGCTGCCAAAAAAATCTTAGATCGACATTGTCGAGAAGAGATTGCCTGTTATCCTAATCCATTTTTTCAAATAGCTTGCCGTGACATTACTGGCCTGAGAGAGATTGTGATACCAGAAAAACACCTCAAAGCGTTCATTCAGCTAATCAGTTCATTTCCCAAAAATGATGATGCAATAGGAAATATTCGGAAGCAAATTGAAAATTTGCTTTGCAAATATCAGATCGATTCTGATATACTGCATGTAAGTGTGGCTAATGAGGTGGTTCCGGTTTTCTCTCGCTCATTACATTCTTGGCGTCAGCTTGCCAGACGTATCAAAAGACACGATTTAAACGAGGAGGTGAAAATAAAAATTATTCCTGCTTCGCCTGAAAATCTAATGATTACAAGCGACACGGGCCCTAGATTACATTCATTCCGGTTTATGTTTGTAAGGTAAACTTATGAGTACTCTAATTGAAGTGGATAAAAAAAATATTCTTCGCAAGGTTATGTCCATAGTTGGCCAGGCACACAATGAGGTGCTTGCAACTATGGACATTGATGAAGAAATTAGAAATCCGCTTAAGGAGGAGTACTTTTTTTTGCTTAAAAAAATGATAGAAAAAGGAGTCATTATGAAAAGATTGGCGTTTGGTAGAAAAATAAATTTTAAAAAATTTAATAATGGGCATGATATTAAAAATAAAAATTATCACTGTGTTCTAGCTAGCACGCAAAACTATAGGAGAATGATACTTGTTGATAGGAAAAATCTTTTTTTTGCCCTTGAAGCAGATGGAAAAAGGAGATTCTTTTTTACAAAAGATGCTAAATATATTAAGAAATTTACGGAATATTTTTTGGCAGAACTTGAAAAATCAAAAAAAATTTGACAAAAAACCAAATTGTGCTAGAGTGGAGATAATAAATGAAACACATGAATAGTTTTAATTGTAAACAGCATGCGCCGCGCAACTGGAATCCTGGACAACTAGGCTGTTTTTGTGTGTTTAAAACTTTTTAAAGAATTCAAAAAACTTTTACATACAGACAAGCAGCCTAGGCGGGCTGTTTTTTTAGTTCTTTTGAGAAATAGGCGATGCATCTTATTAACCCTTAACTAAAGGAGGAAAAAATGGAAATTGAGAGAACGACGTCCCTGAGACGCGAAGATTATGATCGGTTGGCGAGGATTTATATGGATTGTTTTTCTGAGCATCCATGGTATGAAAAATTTAACCGATTAGAGGTAAAAAGTGATCTGATGAAACTAGCGAATGAGTGGGACAACTTAAGTTTTGTTGCCCGGAAGGATGGTCTGATTGCTGGTGCGTTATTTTCCATACCGCTGATTTATGCGGATGGGGTTGCCGAATTTGTCCATGATAAAATCGATAAAGATCGTGTTATGTATGTGGCGGAAGTTTTCGTCAGGAGAAAATTCAGGAGAAGAGGAATCGCCAGCGGACTTTTGGAAAAAGTTACAAGATTTGCACATGACTATATGTACACACATATTGTACAACGTACAAATTTTGACTCAAAAATGTTTCCTCTGATTGAAAAAACCGGATACAAACTGGTTGGGATCCAAACAGTAATGTCAAAAAAGGTCATGGGTCGTGCAATCGCCGAAGTTCCCGAAAAAAGAGGGATTTTTCTCAAAGAGCTTTGAATGTCTGTGGAGATGGGAATCCCCGTCTCCACAGAAAATAATTAACTAAGCAAAATTATGGAAAAGAATAAAAGAATATTATTTGTTATTGCTTCCCACGGAGATGAGCCAATTGGCGTAAAAATAGTTAAGGAACTTAAAAAAACCAAGTTTCAGGAAAAATTCGCGTCTATTATTGCAAATCCCAAGGCCTTAAAGAAAAAAGTTAGATTTATAGATGCGGATCTGAATAGGATTTTTCCAGGCAAGAAAAAGGGAAACTATGAAGAGAAACGGGCCTTTGTAATTTTGAAAAAAATAAAAAAATTCGATTGCGTCATTGATCTTCACGGAACTGTTTCAAAGACAGGTGTATTCATAATAATAACCAGGTTTAATTTGAAAAATTTAAAACTGGCCTTGCTTTTTGATATCAAAAAAATTGTAATCTGGCCGGAAACTAGCGAGACGAATGGATCACTCGTTACGTTTGTAAAAAATGGGATGGGAATTGAAATTGAAAGCGGCCGAAAAGCCGATCCTGAAATTAAGAAAAAATTGAAAAAAATATTACTGGCCTTTTTGAAAAACCAAGACAGAAAAATTGATATTGAAAATGAAATAAAAGGCAGAGAATTCTTTACTGTAACTGGTAAAATTATGAAAAAAAATAAAAACGCTTTGAAACTTAAGGATTGGAAAAAAACGAAAAATTTTTACCCAATTTTTGTTGGTCAATATCCTGGCATATCGTGCTATAAGTTGAAAAAAATAAAACTTGCGAAAATATTGGCCAAGCTTGCCGAACAGGATCTTCTCATTTGGCAAATAGGGCAATTTATAATAAACTAATTACATTAAGCTAAAATTATGAAACAATCACAACTTTTCACCAAAACCCAAAAAGACGCGCTAAAAGACGAAATGAGTGTTAACGCGCAACTTCTAATTAGAGCCGGCTTCGTGGACAAACTGATGGCGGGGGTATATACCTTTTTGCCGTTGGGTCTTCGCGTCATGAAAAAGATTGAAAATATCATCCGCGAAGAAATGAACGCCATCGGCGGGCAGGAAGTTTTTATGCCAACCTTGCATCCGAAGGAAAACTGGCTGAAAACCGGCCGTTGGGGCACGATGGATGATTTATACAAAGTAAAAGATTTGAGCGGCAAAGAATTTGCCCTCGGGCCAACCCACGAAGAAGTTGTGGTGCCCTTGTTGCAAAAATACGTCAATTCATATAAAGATTTTCCGGCTTATATTTATCAATTCCAAAATAAATTTCGCATGGAGCTCAGGGCGAAATCAGGATTGTTGCGCGGGCGGGAATTTATGATGAAAGATTTGTATTCTTTCCATTTGAGTGAAGAAGATTTTAACGCATATTACGAAAAGGCGGCTCGCGCCTATGAAAAGATTTTTCAGCGGGTTGGTATTGGCGAAAAAACTTACAAGACTTTTGCTTCGGGTGGATCATTCTCCAAATATTCGCACGAATACCAGACCGTGACTCCGGCCGGCGAAGATCTGATTCACATTTGCAATAAATGCGGGCTAGCGATAAATGAAGAAATTAAGGCCCAAATTGAAGCTTGTCCAGATTGCAAAGGCGCGGATTTTCGCAAAGAAAAAGCGATTGAAGTGGGGAATATCTTTTCTTTGAAGAATAAATATACCCAACCTTTTGATTTCAAAATCAAAAACGAAAAGGGTGAAGAAAAAGAAGTAATCATGGGCTGTTATGGCCTCGGACTCTCGCGGCTAATGGGAACAATCGTGGAAGTTTTTCATGACGACAAAGGTATTATTTGGCCGGAAGCAGTCGCGTCGTTCCAAGTCCACTTGATAAGCCTAGGTAAAAACGACGAGGCAGAAAAAGTCTACTTGCAATTGCAAAAAAATAATGTCGAAGTTCTATTTGATGACCGCGACGAAACGGCCGGTAAAAAATTTGCTGACAGCGATCTCATCGGAATTCCATGCCGCGTGGTGGTAAGTGAAAAATCCTTACAGGCGGGCGGCGTGGAACTGAAAAAGCGGAACGAGAAGGAAACCGAAATTATCAACACCAACGAATTGCTAAAAAAACTAAAATAAGAAAAGAATGATAGCCAAAACAAAAAAAATTATTGCCAGTTGCGTATCGGTTTATTTGATTCTTCCGGTGCTGGTGCTGGCTTTTACGTCACCGGACATCCAGAGTGCTCCGACCATTGCTCAAATTCTCACAAATTTTCTGAAATGGCTGTTGAGTATCTTCGGCATCTTGGCCATAATCGCTTTTATAATTTCCGGTATATTATATCTGACTTCGGCCGGCAATGAAAATCGCATCGAACTGGCCAAGAAGTCGATGACTTATTCCATTTTGGGAGTGATCGTCGGTTTGATGGGATATATTATACTTCAGGCTGTGGATAAGATGCTTTCCGGTTCTTCCAGCCAATTCTGATTTTTTGTGTAAGAAAAAACGGTTCAGGCCGTTTTTTTGTTTTGCAAAAAGGCCAAAATTAGGCGTGAAAGCCGTTTTACAAAATCCGGAGAAGAGAGTAAAATTGCAGGCATGCAAATTACTTTAAGTAAATATGCCGGGTTCTGCGATGGAGTTGATCGGGCATATGAAATGGTCAAAAAAATCGCAACGGATCCAAAAGTCAAGAAGCCAGTATATATTTTGGGTTCACTGGTCCACAATCAGGATGTGGTCAAAAGCATCGAAAAATTAGGCGTGAAAAAAATCCGTGTGGGCAAAGATCTGTTCAAGCTTTTAGATTTGATGCGAAATAAGATCGGCACACTAGTAATCACGGCGCATGGCATGGGGCCGAAAATTTATGCCTATGCGGCCAAAAAAGGCATTGCTGTGGCGGACACCACCTGCCCGAAAGTTATCCGGGTGCAAAGATTGGCTAAAGTTTTCAAAGATAAACATTATCAGATTATCATCGTCGGCGAAAAAGACCACAAAGAAGTCAAGGGTATTTGCGAATGGGCGGGCAATAAGGTATTTTTTCTGCAGAAGGCCGCAGATTTTAAAAAATTAAAACTAACTCCAAAGAAAAAAATAGCCGTGATTTCGCAAACTACGCAGAATCAGGAATTTGTAAAATGCGCCTGGAAATTCTTGCAAAATAAATATTCGCAGGTCGAAATCGTGGACACAATCTGCCTTGCGACCCAAAATCGCCAGGATGAAGCGCGTCGAGAGGCTTCCCAAAATGACGTCGTGATCGTGATTGGTTCGCCGGAGAGCGCTAATTCAAGGCGGCTTTGGGAAATTGCCAGTGAAATAAATTCAAAGTCATATTTTATCGAGCGAGCGGAGCAACTAAAAAAATCTTGGTTTAGGGGAGCCAAGAAAGTTTGGGTGACGGCTGGAGCTTCCACGCCGGACTGGATAATCAGTTCAGCGATCGGTATATTGAAAAAAACGTGACGAATTTGATATTTTTGCATATTTACGCTATAATTTAGCTATAATAAAAACAGTAGTTTTTTGGGGAAACTAAAAATATGATCAAACTCATCCTAGTTGAAGATGATCCGATGATTTCTGAGATTTATCAGAAAAAGTTCATCGATGCCGGTTTCGAAGTTTTTCTGGCGGAATCAGGCGAACAGGCTTTGAATATTGCCAAAAAAGAAACGGTAGACGCCGTGCTGACTGATTTAATCATGCCCAAAATGGATGGTTTTGAGGTGATCAAAAATTTGCGCAGCGGCGATTTCGATCCGAACATAAAAATAATTGTTTCTAGCAATCTAAGTCAAAAGGAGGATCGCGACAAAGCTGCGAGTTTAGGGGCGGATGGGTTTTTAGCCAAATCGGATTTCAGTCCGAGCGAGTTGGTGGCTGAAGTGGGAAGGTTGCTTGGCCAATATCGGGCGCAAGAAAAAAATCTGAATAAACAAGAGGAAATTTCCGGTAAAGTTGCCAAAAAAGGAGCCAAGCGGATCTTAATGATCGAGGACGAGGAAATAATTATTGAAATGTTCGGAGACAAATTAAAAATGGAAGGATTTGACGTGTCATTTGCCAGAAATGGCGCTTGGGGAGTCAAGGAGGCGATGAAAGAAAATTTTGATTTGTTCATCATTGACATGGTAATGCCGGCGATGACAGGCGAGGAAATGATCGCCAAGCTGAAAATGGAGGACAAGACTAAGGATATTCCCATAATCGCCTTTTCAGCCTCCGTGGAAGAAGAGGTTATGCGGAGAGTCGAGGAAATGGGCGTGCAAGCATTTTTTTCGAAAACGCAGATAACACCGAGCGAATTAGCGGATAAAGTCGAAGAATTGTTAAAATAATTTTTTTATGGAGAGGAAATTAATCAGTGAAACGCCGGAAATGGTCGGCCAAAGCGTGAAATTGGCCGGCTGGGTCAATGTTCGCCGCGACCACGGCAAACTTATTTTTATTGACTTGCGTGACCGGAGCGGAGTGATCCAGATGGTGATTATTCCCGACAAAGAAGAGGCATACAAAATAGCGAAAGAAGTGCGCAGTGAGTTTGTGATTGAGATTGAGGGGCTAGTTAAACAAAGGCCAGGCGGCGCGGCGAAAGCCGGAATAGCCACTGGCGGAGTGGAGATCGAAGTGGAGAAAATGAATGTTTTAGCTAAACCGGAGGGCGAACTGCCGGTGGATATTTCGGAAGATGACTTTAATCTGCATCTGGACACGCTTTTGGATAATCGCGTGCTGACGCTCCGCAACGAAAAAGTAAAAGCGATTTTCCGCGTCTATTCCGAAGTCCTGAAAGCCTATGCCGATTTTATGAAACGGGAGGGATTTACGGAAATAAAAACGCCGAAAATTTTAAGCGCGGCAACGGAGGGCGGAGCCAACTTTTTTAAAATAAAATATTTTGAAAGAGAGGCCTATCTGGCCCAGAGTCCGCAATTTTATAAACAGGCAGGCGTGGGTGTTTTTGAAAGAGTGTTTGAAATTGGTTCGGTTTTTCGGGCGGAACCGCATTTTACAACGCGCCACGTCAATGAGTATATCGGCATGGACGCGGAAATGGGTTTTATCAATAGTTTCGAAGACGTGATGGACGAGTTGGAAAAAACAATGGCGTATATCATGGAATCAGTTGCTAGGGATTGCGCCAAAGATTTAGAAAGGTATAAAGTTGAAATCCTGCCGGTCAAGTCAATCCCGCGGATAAAACTGACGGAAGCGCTGGAAATTTTGGACAAAGAATTTGGGAAGAAAATGGACGCAATTGATATTGATGCCGAAGGCGAAAGAATGATCGGGGAGTGGGCGTTGAAAGAGCATGGCAGTGAATTTGTATTTTTGACTCACTACCCATCCAACATCCGGCCTTTTTATTCCATGCCAAGCGCTGATCCGCAATATACGGAAACCTACGATCTTATATATAAGGGCATGGAGATTGCGAGCGGCGGACAAAGAATTCACGATTATAAACAGCTTGTCGCCAATATTAAAAAACACAAATTAAAACCGGAAGACTTCGAACATTATCTGGATATTTTCAAATATGGCATGCCGCCGCATGGCGGCTGGGGATTGGGCTCGGAGAGGATCGTCCAGAGGATGCTCGGCCTAAAGAGCATCAAAGAGGCAATTCTTTTCCCACGGGACGTCAAAAGGCTGACACCGTAGGTAGTTTTTGGTCGGTGGTTTTTAGTTTTTAGTAAAAGGACCAATACTAATTCCAACAAACACAAAAATGAAAAAACACGACGAAAAGCTAGATGAGAATCGGATCAAGCTGGTGACCTTCATCACTTTTTTGATGGGTTTCGCGCAAGCCATTTTAGCGTACATCATGTCTTCCTATTTCAAACTGGCGGCGGGAACCGAAAATGTCGGGCTATTTTATGCCGTTGCCTACATCATATTTTTAGTAATTCTCTTAAATCTGCACAAATTTGTCAGGACATTGGGCAAAGCCAATGTTTTTTATTTTGCTCTGCTGGCAAAAATAATCGTGATTGTCGGCTTGATTTTTAATGATCCATCAAAAATCGGCATCTTTTTGCTGGTGCTGTATATTATTTTAGGCAGCATCGAGTGGGTGGCACTGGACGTTATCATTGAAGGCTTTTCGACTGACCGCATGTCCGGGCGCATTCGCGGGATGCATCTGACCATATTGAACGCCGGAATTCTATTTGGCCCGTTTGTTTCGACCTATATTTTGAATCAGATGAATTTCCACGGCATTTTTGTTTTTTCTTTGATCTTTAACGCCTTTGTGTTTATTTTCGCCCTGATAAGTTTCCGCAATGTCAACCACCGATTTGAGCAAAAATTAAAAGTTTCAGATGTTTTAAAAAAAGTTTTTGCCAGAAAAAACATTATGCGGATATATTACATTTCTTTCGTGCTCGAATTTTTTTACGCTCTGATGATCATCTACACGCCGATTTATTTGCGCAACATCGGTTTTTCCTGGGAAGAAATCGGATGGATTTTTACCGCGATGCTTATTCCATTCGTGCTGATCCAATACCCGATGGGAATTTTGGCGGATAAAAAAACCGGAGAGAAGGAGTTTCTGATTTTTTCTTTGCTGCTGATGGGATTTTCCACCCTAGCCATTTATTTTATGGGGACGGGCAGCGTTTTTAAATGGGCGGCGATTTTATTTGTAACCAGAATTGGAGCGGCCCTGATTGAAATTTTGCGTGACTCGTATTTTTTCAAGCGAATCGATGAGCATGATGTGGATGTGATTAATTTTTTCCGAACATCTTTGCCAGTGGCGTATATTCTCGCAACCATTTTTTCATCTTTCGTTTTTTTCTTTTTGCCGGTGCAATATGCTTTTATTCTGACCGGGCTGGTGGTTCTTTCGGCGCTGTACCCTGCTTGGAAGCTGACTGACAATCAATGCGAAGCGGAAATTTTAGCTAAAAAAGCCATTCAAGAGCGCTAATCAGCAAAGAACGGGGGTATTTTTTGTGTTTGAGAAAAAATGTTTTTAATGCTATTATGAATAAGTAAAAAATCATATAAAATCATGGCAATTTCCAAAAAAATAATTAAATATCTGGAGGATAACAAATATAAATACGAAATTATCGAACACAAGACGACTTTCACGGCTTGGGACACGGCGCAGACGGAAAAAATCAAGCCGCAAGAAGTGATAAAGGCTTTGGTTATGAAAGCCGATAATGATTATGTTCTGGCCTTAATCCCAGCCAATCGAAATTTAGACAAGCAAAAGTTGCTAAAGACTATCAATGCTAGCAGAAAAAAAGAAAAGCTTAAGACTTACAAAAAAATTGATTTTGCCAAAGAAGTTTGGATGAAGAAAAATTTGCCGGGTAAGGTGGGAGCGGTGCCGCCGTTTAGCAAAATATTAAAAATAGAAATTTTTATTGATAGCTTATTGGTTAAAAATAAAAAGATTTATTTGGGTTCGGGTGAATATGTTTTTTCCATCAGAGTCAACGCCAGTCAGTATTTAAAAATCGAGCAGCCGATGAAGGGCAGTTTTAGTAAGAAAAAAAGCTAGTCAGTATGGCATATAACTTTAAGCTGGAAAAATTTGAAGGGCCGCTGGATCTGCTTTTGGAGCTGATTGAAAAAGAAGAACTCGAGATAACGGAATTAAGCCTGGCGCATGTGGCCGACCAATATCTGGAGTACATAAAAAACAACGAAAATATCCAGTTGGACAATTTAGCTGAATTTCTTTCCGTGGCCTCAAAACTGATTTTGATAAAATCCAAAGCCTTGCTGCCGATTTTGGAATTTACCGAAGAAGAGGAAGAGGAAATCAAAGATCTGGCCAAGCAACTGGAGGAATATAGAAAATTCAAAGAGGCGGCCATGGCCGTGGGCAAAATTGCGCAAATCGGCAGGATTTGTTATTCGCGGGAAGGTTTTAGCGGGGTGCGGACATTTTTTTATCCGCCGGAAAATATCAATGTTTTTGATTTCAAAAAATATTTTCTCTCAGTGCTCGCGGAAATTCCGATCATTGAAAAACTGGAAGAGGAAATAGTCCGGGAAGTTATGACCTTGGAGGAAAAAATAAACGATTTACAGAATTTTTTGCGCCAAAGGATCGAGACGTCTTTTGCGGAAATTACTTCCGGCGCGACTGAAAAGATTGATGTGATTATTTCTTTTTTGGCGATGCTGGAGATGGTCAAACAGCGCATTGTGGACGTTGATCAAAAAGAATTGTTTAGAGAAATTAAAATGAAAGTAAAAACTGTAAATTAATATAAATGGAGCTAGATAAATTAAAATCACAAATTGAGAGTATTTTGTTCATCAGCGGCGAACCGGTCAAGATTTCCCGCATCGCCAAGATCACTGGCGCCAAAAAACCGGAGATAGAAAATGCCATCATGGTCTTGCAGGGGGAATATTCCGGCCAGGGAGGCTTGATAATATTAACCAAGGAAGATGAAGTCCAGATAGCTACCAACCCGGAAAATGCCAGCATTGTTGATCAGTTGATCAAAAGCGAAATCCAGGAAAATCTAAGCAGAGCATCCCTGGAAGTGTTGTCGATTGTGGCTTATCGCGGTCCGATGACAAGAATGGATGTTGAAGCAATCCGGGGCGTCAACTGCAGTTTCACTTTGCGTTCTCTTTTGATGCGGGGCTTAGTTGAAAGAATCGAAAATCCCAAGGACAATCGAGGATATTTATATAAAATTTCTTTTGAATTTTTGAAAAAAATGGGCATAGATAGTGTTGCTAAATTGCCCGACTTTGAAACGCTTTCAAAAGATGAAAGAATAGACAGCATAATTGGATAATTTTTAATTTCCAATTTTTAATTTTTAAATAAATCTAAATTTTTAATTTCTAAACTTACAAATAATTCGATGGTTTAAAAATTTGAAATTAGAAAATTATTTAAAAATTACAAAATTAAAAATTATAAAAATTTTATTGCATGCTTAATATAATTCTAACTCTAATTTTGCCCTTTATACCCATTTGGATGTATGGAAGTTTCGCGACGGTTGCCGATAGTCAGCAGCTGAG